>TARA_R100000654_G_scaffold12737_1_pt1 | contig 38985 bp, 49 predicted proteins | sample TARA_R100000654 | Tara Oceans TARA_R100000654 (sample SAMEA2622473) | marine metagenome | biome: marine biome (ENVO:00000447); feature: surface water layer (ENVO:00002042); material: "saline water (ENVO:00002010), including plankton (ENVO:xxxxxxxx)" | depth 5 m
TCGATGTCTACTTTGTGTTCACGTAATTTTTGAGCCCAAATTCTATCGAATTCATTCTCATAGCCACGATATCTTGTAGCTATTGCTGTGTTGGTTAATTCACAAGCTGTTTTAAAGATTTGAGTATAACCAAAGTCGTCTTCAATTGTATCTGAGAAAGTATCAGGTGAACCTGTTCCTTCTTCAAATGATGTACCAACGATTTGACACGCGTCATTGTCTGACAGTGTGTTATGTCCTGATACACTTGATTCTGATACATCAATAATTCTACCTGAGAAGGTAGTGTTTGATGCCTGTACGTTTGGTGCAGACTCAACTCTAACTAATACTTGTGCATAACCAGCTGTTGAATCAACAGAAGCGATTGCTATTACCATTCCTTTTGTTAGGAATCCAATAGCTCCACCACTGCCGTCATCAACAGTAAAGTCCTTCAATTGTCCCTGTGAGACAGAACCAACTGCAGCTGCTAAATTAAAATTACGAGCTGTATAGTTAGTCACAGTTCTGTTTTCTAAATATCTGAATACAGAATCGTCTGTAGCTTGCTTAGCAACTTGACTTAGATAGACGAAAAAAGGTGACTCCTCTGGCATGAGTTCTGCAACTCTATCAGAGAAATCATATAAACGTCTAACATCGGGTCTTTGTCCTACGCCAGCATCTTTTGCTACGCCTGTTATCACAGATGACTTTAATGTTCCTTGATTAAAAGCCATTTTGTTTTACCTCTTAGTTATGCTATTCTACTTCTCTTATTGGCTCCCATAATTCTATTCCATACTTGTTCATCTTCAGAAGGTTGAGGTTGTTCTCCACCTTGAAGTACACCAGCTGGCTTAGGAATTGATTTTGTCTTTTTAACAGTTTCTAAATTTTCACTTTGTTTAGCACCTTTGCCTTCTCCTTCTTTCCACACTTTAATAAGTGTTTCAATAGGTAGATTAGCTTTTGGTGTTGTAGCAAATTGTAGAAACTTTTCTGCATCATCTGTACCTAAGTTATGCTTGCTTACAAGTTCTGTCTTTAAATTATTCATCGCCATTTGATTTTGTAGTTTAGCTAGTTCATTATCTACTGTTTCGTGTACAAGCTTTTTCTCTTGACTTACTCTAAATTTGTAAGAATCTGAGTCTGGCTTGTAGTAGGCGTCCCAAGGGTCAAAGTTATCTGGAGTTGTACTTCCTTCCATACCTTTGTCCTCAACTGATTGACCTGAAAGTCCTTTTTCAATTACGTCAACTAGCTCTGGTTTATCAGTAAGAGCTTGTTTTAAGTTCATCAAATCACTACTATCTCTTTTTAAGTTTTCATGTTCTGCGACTTTTTTATCGTACATTGATTGAAACTTTTTAGCTTCTCCTTCCCAATCGACAGCTTCAGATGCTTCAACACCTTCTTCCTGAGCAGGCTCTTGCAATGAAACTTCTTGTTCCACCGCTGATTCTACTATTGGGTCTTTCTGTTCAACCTGTTGTTGTTCTTGTTCTTGTGCCATATTTGTTTTCTCCTCCCGTGATTTAGTCTAAGACTCTGAACCACAGATTATTTGTCATTTTCCTCCATATTGTCAGACATACGGTCAACTAAATTACCCAACTCCATCACCTTTTGTCTTTCTTTTAGCTTAGTAGCAGTAGAGATTTCATTCAAATTAGATTTGAACTTCTCAACTTCTGTACGTTTTCTAGCAGATACCTGCTCACGTTCAGATGTTTGTAAATCACCACTAAGTTTCTTCACTTGATTTTCAAGCTGTGCGATATATTGTTGCATTTGTGCCATACGTCCTTTTCTTTGAAGGACACCTTCTTTGTCAAAGATTTCAGTTTTCTTTAAAACCTCGACATCATCTACCAGTCCAAGTTTATACGCATCAAGATACATGTTGTATTCAGATACCTTGTTGCTTGGTAAAGTTGAACCTGATATAATGCGAATGTCATGTTGTCCTAATTGAATATCATTTTCAATAGCCAACAATGCATCGCTCTTATCATCGTACATTCTCATGTTTACTGAAAACTCAGTAATGTCATTATTTGGTTGTACAATTCTAAATGTTTTTGCATATCTATAATGGTCTTTAGCCAAATTGTAAACAACTTGTCCTACCATTGCTAGACTTGCTTCGATATCTCTTAACTTTGATTTTCCTCTAGACTCACCCATCTCAGATAAAAGCATTGTACCTCTAACTGTTTCTGGTGCATTGTCTCCTCGGAACCCTTGTAGTAGTTCAGGTATACCAAAGTTTAAATCTATATACTTCTCAACTCTGTCTATTAAGTAGTAAAACTCACTAGTTAATGGTGCAGGTTGAGGAAAATAAGGGTTACCAAATTCTGGATTATATTCTATAACCGCATTTGGATTAGCCCAATCTTTTTCTAACTGACTTATATTGTCTACACTACCCTCTGGTACTAATAATTTTAGACCAGCAGCAGACTGAGCGTGTGACAAGGTTAGAGAAAATAACTTATTTAAAAGTCTTTGTGAATCTTTAACCTTGTTCACGTCTGATTTCGGATAGGGAGTATTAGTCCAAATATTCGTAAATGGAATAATTGGATAGATATCAGTGTTTAGAATACGCTCATATAATAAAGTATCTCCAACGCTACTGCATTGTGCAATTCTTGTTTGCATTATCTCTTCTATTTCTATAGCACCATTCTCTATAGCTTTTATATTTTCTTCTTCTTGTATAATCTGTACATATACTTCAGGGTCTACAATCTTTTCTGCCCCTGTAACAGTATTAAACAATCTATAATATGGTACTCTTACTTTGTAAAATCTATCAAGTATTTGATATTTTTGATTTACATAGTAATCTAAATTCTTTGCTTCGTCTGGAGTTATAGCAGCATTTGTATTTTTCAACGTTGAAGAAGGATAATCTTCTCCATACAATGAATCTATACCACCTTCAATATCATCAATAACATCTTCTAAGTCTGGATATAAGTCTAACATTTGTTGTTTTGTTAGAAATGTAGAAAGAATAATACCAGAAGCATCGTTAAAAAATCTATCTCTAGAAGCTGGGTCTACATAAACACGAAAAGGGTCAACATGAGTATACTTAACCTCACCTCTACCATAATCTGCATCAGGGTCTAAATATACATACATATATCCAAGACCAGTAACAGCATAATCGTGTACAACTTGTTTGAAATTACTATCACCGTTTGATATATCCCAAACATATTCTAATATTGTTTTCCAAACATTAGCTATTTTATTGTCAGAATCTTCTCTAGCAATAACAGAAAACTTTGCTGGTCTTGCTGTTAACAAAGATTTTAACTTATCAACAGCAGCATAAATTCTATCTATAACAAAATCTGCTTGTCCAACAGATTGTAAAGCTTCAGACTCATCAGATGTATAATGATTTCCTAGTGTAAAGTCCACAGCATTTCTAGCTTCTGTATCCCAGTTTTGTCTAGCATCTCTCCATCTTCTAAACAATTCTCTAGAAATCTGAGGTTTTGATTTGTTGTCGTCGTAATTAGCCATAAACTCCCAATTTAATTTTTGTCTATAAAATAATGTTTTTTATTTACTTGAGTCAAGTAAAAAATTAAGACTTTTGTCCAGTCATCCAGTTTATGACTCTTTTTGCACGACTTTCTTCTATTCTAGCTATATTTTCACCAAGCTTCTCTGCACCTATAGCTGAACTCTTTGGTGGCTTTGCAGTCGTAACTGCATACCATAAACCATCAAGAAGGTCGTCGTTCTTGCCTTTTGGAAATTCAAACATCTCATCAACTAAGGCTATATGTTCTTTTTTTATAAATAACTTTCTACGATTTACAATAGGACAAAGCAAAGCTTCTAACCTATCTTCTTTTTTTATACCATGAGGTGGTCTGACACCTTGAGATAGTCCTGGTGCTAGTTTTCTATCTGAACCAGCTATTTGATTGACATAATCCTTTACTAACCCTTGAGCTCCTACCTTTTCAATATTTACTCTTCTTACAGGATTATAGTCTCTTGCATAATCAACAATTCTCTTTGGCATATCATACAAAGGAGAATGTTCTCTGTAAAAGTCTAATATATAAACATTTCTATCACTATCTATACCAATAACCATAATTACTTGATAGTCACTTCTTGCATTAGCTTCATATGCTAAGTCAACACCAATGTATACATTGACAGGTATAGCAGATTCTTCAATCATCAAATAATTGAATCCATTTCTATTTTCTAAATTACCTTTATAATAATTAATTCTATCTATGTGAAACTTTGCATTGTCCACATCTCTAGCTTCATTTTGATATTCTTGAGCAAACTTATGTATAAGTCCCATTTCTGTGAAGCGTCTTTTGATATCATCTAGCTTTTCTTTTGTAAAGTAACTAGACCATAAAGGTACTCCATCTACTATTGCTTTCTTGTATAATACATTCCAAGCTGATTGTCTACCTTCCTTTTCTGCTTGGATATACCCATCGTAAACTCCTTGTAGGAATGAATCGTAATGGACTATCGTACCAATAAGCCATATTGACCCTTCGTTTTCTTTTGAGTTTTCCAAAGCGGGTTCTACTGTTGACATTACCCATTCTTTAATCTCTCTCCTTCTATCTGGTGTTTTAGTATTTAACTCTGACTCGAAGTCATCAAGTATAATATTTGTATATCTTAGTCCTAATTGAGAACGACCACGTAGTCTTTGTGAAGTACCTTTTGCTATAACCCTATCTCCTCTTGCAGTAGTAAACTCTTTTTCTGTCCACTTACTACCTTTTAAGTCTCCAAAGTAATATTGAAGTGCAGGATTTATATCTATGTGATTCTGTATGTACTTGATGTGGTCAATAGCCTGAGACTGTTCTTCAGAAACCCAAGCAATAAACTGTTTCTTTTCTGGTGGTGCAAAATACAACTGATATAGTAAAGCTGTTTTAGCTAGTGTTGACTTTGCATGTCCTCTAGGTAATATAATACAAACTCTTTTATCATCTCCCAAAAGTATATCGCTAAGCTGATATTGATAAGGTGCAGGAGTTGATTTCATAAAATCTTCTGGCAAAAACATTTGTCCAAAAGTAACTATGTCTTTTCTTGCTAGTTCAAGAGCCTTCTCTTTTTGAGATAGGTCTGGAGGTATGATATTAAAATTATCTAGCTTCTTCGTATTCTTTTTCATATACCCTGTCCATCATTACAAGAGTTTTAGGAGACAACCAGTCTCCATCAGGAACTTCAGTAAACATACTAGTATTTTGCCATAGAACAGGACCTGCTACATAAACCCAACACTTTTCTTTTTCTTCTGTGTCATCTAGTATTACATCTACTGTCGTTCTGATATACAAACCAGAATCTGTAGACTCATACTTGTCATACATTACTAATTCATCTTTTGTAACATCTATAACCTCTACAACAGCTCCTTTACCTTTTTCATTCTTTACAAGGGCTGGAAAGTTTCGATGTCCAGGAAAAACTAAACTAAATCCTTCTACCTTACCTGTTTCTTCGTAACCTCTTCTTAGTGTTCCATATACTGCTAATCTCATGCTTCTCCTGTTTGTCTTGGCAATCCCACGTCTGTCAACTCAAAGTCTTTATCATATACACTAAGACAGTTAAAACATTTTACATGAGTACAGTCTTTTTCTTCTTTATCCCAAACGTAGATTGCAGTTTTATATAATCTATAGCAACAAATAACGCAACGGTTACTTTTCACTATCTTTTTTAACTTCTGCCAATTTTTTGTATTGGGAACCTTGAATTGCATCTAATTGCTCCTTTGAAAAACCTTGAAACAATGTAACAGACTCTGTAGTCTTTTGAGTCTCCATCATTCCTGATATTTTCATTAATGTGGTTATAGCGGTAATCTTATCTCTATCTGATGAACCGCCTTTATCTATAATGTTTCTCATTTCTTCCAACAAGTATGTTGGAGTAATTTCAGCTTCATTCAAGTATTTATCTATTTCTTCTCTAATCAATTTTTTTACCCTGTCGGTTTTAAGCAATAACTTTGCTTGTGATTTTGCATAATTCTCATTTTTGCTAGGAAATGCTTTCATGTAAGCTTCTACTACTTCATCTCCTTTTGCTACATACTTACCAAACAAAAATTCTTTATCTGTAACTTTCTTTCTATTCTTCTTTCTAACAGAAGGAGATTCTCCAGCGGTAGAAAAAGTATGCATATTTGTTTTCATTTCTCCTTTTATTACTACAGAAGGGCTACATATGTATGAACCCATGATAGTTCTAATAAAAGTAGTTTCTTTTTTTCTATCGCTTTTCTTCAGAACGCCAAGGTGCAACACTTGACATACCTGACCATCATCAGTCAGTATCCAATCTCCTTTATTAGAATGTCTCCATTCTTTTACAACTGGATGTCTCAAACTAATTTTAGTTCTAAATTCATCCAAATCTTCAAAGAGATAGTGGGTTACACCTTTAACAACACGTTCTTTCATTAATATAACTATTTCTTTTTATTTTCGTCAAGCTCATTAGCAACGAACTTAATATAGTTATTTATCAAGAATCTCATCTCAACTAGCTGTTGTTCAATACGAACTGTTTGAGTTGCGATTTCATTTGCTCTAGTATAGTTTAACCTAGCTTCTTCAGATAAGTCAGATAGACTGAACTCCATTTCCTTACCCTCATGAACTAATTTAAACGTATCTTCTTTTTTCTTAGCCATTCAATACTCCTTATAATGGTCTCACCATAGGTGGTGCGTGTTCTTCTAACTTCCTGTGTAGTTTTTCTAATATTACTACATCAGCTACATTATGGTCGTAAACATACTTCATTGCTTTTTCATCTCCATATCTAGCTTTTCTCCACATATCTGGTTTTACTCTTGTTTTACCAGCAATACCAAAAAACTCTGTGGCAGCTTGAAGTGATGAGCGATGAAGCTTTAGTTTACTTCTTACTACATAATATAAGTCTTTATGTGATTTTTGTCTATAAAGAGGGAAGTAAGTTCCGTGGTATAGTGCACGAGTTCTAATAAAAGGAATATCGAACCTAGTACCATAATATGTAAATATTACATCATACTTATTCATTTCTTCTACTAATAGCTCTGTAATCCTAGCATCTTGCTTTTCTGACATTAGCTCTTCTCTCGTTATTTTAGCACCAGCAACGTTCTTGTCACCTCTTCCTTTTATACACCAGGATAACATAACATCGATATTAGCACTAAATCCAGTTGATTCAATATCTAAGTATCCGATTGTTTTTTCGTGACCTGTTGTATATCTATAAGGTTTTCTCAAACCTAGTGATTCTAATTTACGTGTTACTGCTTTATATGTTCTATTGTATCCAGCAATACGTATTTCTTGATAGAGAGTAAAAGCGGACTTAGCAGTACGTTCATACTGGTCTAATATCCTGATTTCATCCTCTGTCCATCTTGTAGCCATCATTTGCCTCTTTTATTATTAATATACTGTTCATGCAATTCTAGTGCTACTGCAGATAGATATACGCATAGGTCTAATAATTCTTCTATGCTTTCTTTTAGATTGTCTCTACTACCATCTACTGGCACTTGATTACCGTATTTTTTAGCTCCTACTTCTAATCTTTTAGATATAAGCTCTAAAATTCTTTGATTATTTGTCATTCTTAGGAAAATCCTCTCTATCAGCTACATCTTCTAGTTCTCTTATTAGTTTTCCCCACGCAATATTTTGTAATCTATCCATTTCTTGCTGTAGTTTTTGTACTAATTCGTGATTACCTGCTTTTTTAGCTTCTATTATTTTTTTTGTGATTTCTTCCACAGATATTCTCCTATACCTAATTGAAATAGTCCATTACTTAGTGCATCTATTTGTCTTTCATCGTGCTCTAACCCTGTATTGTAACAAATAGCATGTAATATTTCATGAACTAATGTTTCATACTTTCTAGATATATCTATTTCACTGTTAATTAATATAACATTTTCTTTTACAAGATGTCTACCATATAATTCTTTAGTATCATCTTCATGTTTTAGTGGTAATTCTGCTATTTTGTACAAATGACCACCTACATTCAATTTCATCGGCTTTTTATTGCTCATTTTTACTCCCATAAGTTAATTGTGTATGCAAATTAGGTAAATATTCCTACACAAGTCAAATAAAAAAGCAAAAAAACGTAAAAAAATCGCACGACGTCCCAATGTTCTAGATTCTAATGCTCTAAACAAGTATACAAATAGAAAAAATAAAATAATACTTGACTACAATAAGTAAAACAAGGTATCTTTAACAGTCCGAAGGACGAAAAAAAAGACTTAATGTTCGGTGTTCGTATTAACTCTTAGAGTGTTTAATCTATTTCTTATATAATGCTCGGTGTTCTAGAGAGGGTCCCTACGCAAAATTTTTTCCCAAAATTTTTCTAGTCGTCGAATCCTGATATCTCAACATATCCTACCCAAAATTCCAAAAAACGTTCTAAATACCCAGACCCATACCAAAAAATTGCCCTAGTTTGTGTGTTTCTTTTTTTCCGTCATAGGGGTGTGGTCTTTTTTGGGTTTGAAATTGTAAAATTAGGTTGAAAATCTCATTTTCTATATATGGTTAAAAATTCTAAAAATTCTTAGAGTGTCAAGGAAATAACAAAAAAAAATGCGTCTATAAGTGTAGCAATATCAACACTTACAAGGTTTCTTAAAATAATTTAAAAAAAAGTATTGACTCTTATTATTATTTGCAATAATCTTAGGGGTATTATTATTTGACAATTCGGAATTCAGGCACATAGGCGAGAGAGTACCCTCGGGTATCGCGAACAAATGGTGCTAATATATTCAACTTATATTAAACTATGCTCGTCTGAGAAGGCGAGAGAAAGGATAAGTTTAGTATGGCGAAATCGCTCCCTAAGAAGGAAAGCATTACTCGCGAGACTAAGGATAGATTCTTATCTAACCTTAAGAAAGCGGGCGTGTCCAACGAGCAACTAGCATTAGTTGCTGCCGAGTATCATGGTTTACATCGTGAGAAAGGGACTCGTGCTTCCTCTCATAGAGTGCAGATTGCAGAACATGCCGACTTCGCTACTGCTTTTGAAGCGGTAGAAGTTGCGATGAATGACTTGAACAAATTGTTGAGAGACAAGAAGTTCAAACTCAAGAAACGCGGCTCTCAGGAAATGGGCATACCTTGTGTCGATGTCAAAGTCGAAATCAAGGTGTAGCAATCCTCACCGACTGACTTAGACTCGGGGTCCGCGGGTACCTGGCAACAGAAACCCGCAACACTTAAACAACAGAAAGGAACAACTTATGTTAGAGTTAATGGGTTTTATCTTAGCAATATCATTTATTGCCAATATTATGCAGTTAGTTATGATTGTAGAAATGCAAGCATACAGACGCGGATACAATAGAGGCAAACAAAATGGACGATAAAGTAAAACAAGAGTTGCTTAAGTCATTGATAGAGATTACAAGAGCACTTACAGATTGTAATAATCAAGTAAGGTTGCACTTAGAATACATCAATGAGCTAATCAAAAAAGCATAGTTGCTAACCCGAGGGGGCTTCGGTCCCCTCACATTATAAGGAAAATAATCATGAGTAAGTTTACTATGGATTCACAACCTGGAAGTTTTGAGTTCTTCCTAGTTGAGAACGCAGAGTATGTACATCGTATCAGAAAAGATATGCATGATGCCTTAAAAGGTAGTTATATACCTGTTAAATCAATGTATACTACCGAAGAAACTGATAGATATATCAAGTTTCACCAGTGTTCTGTTCGTGATAAAGAGATACAAAATCTTAGATATCAGATAGAAACACTTGAAAATGTACGTGAAGTACAGTCCAGGCTTATTGATAAACTATCAAAATGACCTGGTATATAAGAGATGGCGGCTTCGGTCGCCACTCTTTTTTTTTATTCAACATTTCCCCTGCGACGTAGCTCGACTACGCTCGACTAGGTTCCCCTCCGACGGAGCTCGACTATGCCTGACGGACTTCCCCGCGTCGGAAGCTAGACTATGCGTCTTATTTATATTATCTAGATGGCGATTTCCCCGCGTCGGAAACTCGATAGCGTCAAAAGTATCGGTTGCAACTTATTTAAAAAATTCGTAAATTGTCTTGGCTGATAATATTGTCGGGACTAGGCCACTCCGACGGAAGGACAAAGTTATGACAGATACTATGATACAACGACACAAGTGTTCATGCGACAAGTGTGGACATAGTCATTGGGTAGAGAAAGTCGTAGAGATGGAGACGCTACCTGTTGGGATAGACATATCTATCGTTCCAGTCGAGTATGATAAGACTTGGGAGATTACCTTAGTCAATAACATACAAGACACGACGACAGTTCTAGACGCGACGAGTATGAAAGAATGCTTGTTTGTAGTAGAGCAATGTCGTAAGTTGTTGATGAAAGACGGGTATAGGATGGTCGTATGTACACCTCGTAGTCGTTTTGAGACACACAGTCGTATCAACAGGTTGGAATATAACCAATGGATAGACGATACATTTAAGACTAAGAAAAAGAAAGACGACTGGTATCAGAAGTTAGTCCAGAAGATGGGCAGACAGACTACCAAAGCGTCAAACAAAATACATAGACTAGGCTATGGAAAGGACAAATAAAATGTGTAGACAATGCAATATAACTAGACAAATCAAAGAAAGCAGACGCATTACTAATGAATTAGCAGTAATTAAACAGCGTCTACTAAACCTACGAATTGACACAGGTTTATTATTCGACGATTTAGATATTACAGAAAACATAAAAGTTCAGACAATGAACGAGATGAGTCGTACATATGACAAGTTAGACTACTGTAAACAAGCAGTCAGAAAAGTCATAAACGACAGATTATAAGTTGTGGCGGCGACTTACAGACTATACTAATCAACTAGTCGAGGCGATTGGGACGCACTTCCTTTCTGCGTCGTTTGTAAGTTCGTCGCAAAGAATTAGTAGTAATACTAACAATAGAGTAGACGCTAGATGGCGTCCTACTAAACTTAAACTAAATAAAAAGGAGATTAGACTATGTGTGGTATATATGGTATAGCAAAGTCTCCGACTACTTACACTAAGCGACAACGCAAGGTTGTCAAAAAGGTGATAAGACAAATGGCAATAGATAGCGAGAGTCGTGGGGCTCATTCGTCTGGTATTGCACAAGTCGGGACTGAAACTAGAATACATAAATCACTATTGCCGTCTAGCAAGTTTGTAGACACAAAGCAATTCAATCAGTCAATTAAATCATTACAGACTGGTAATAATATATTGCTTGGACATACACGCTTTGCGACAGAAGGAGCAATAGTCAAATCAAATGCACACCCATTTAGAGTCGGCAATGTTGTCGGAGCACACAATGGTTGTGTCTATAATATAGAGGAGATGACGACTAAACTAGGCAAACAATGTCCAGTCGATAGTCAGTTAATCTTCAAGGCTATCAATGATAACGACAATATACAAGAAGCAGTCAAACATTTTGACAGCGACTTTGCATTGTCATTCGTCAAAGATAACCCTAATATATTATATCTTTGTAGAGAGAGTAATCGTCCACTTTATGTCGCTTATGTCCCTTCGCTTAAAACATTGTTTTACGCAAGTGAAGAAGGCTTCATTGAGGACGCATTAGACGAAGTTAACATTCAGACAGAAATAGTTAGTCTGCATAAGAATACATTATATGCATTCGATACGACGCTTTTCACTGATGTACAAACTAATTACTCTGCTATTCAATTCGAATATAATAGTCGTACATATAACTATGGTATGAATAGTTATGGTTGGGACGATGATGAGTGGGAACCAATCATACCTCAGAATTATGTCGAGGATGAGATGAATCACTTAGCAGAACTCTACGACACAAAACCAGAACAATGGTACTATGATGAGTCGGAAGACGAATGGATGTGTAGTGTCGATGGTTATGTAGTGTCGGAGAGTGTAATGTCGGAAATGTGGTATGAGAGAGAAGAACAGGAATGGGCTGAATCTCAACTACAACGACAACAATGGGAGGCTACTGACGATGATGAGTTGGTAGAAACAAATGCCTCCTGAAAGATACCAACATACTAACGACGATTATGATGTAGAGACTATCGATTGTAATGATTGTGGTTGTGAGATAGAAGTCGGAGATGAATTACAAGACCCGATGGGAGATAATATCTGTCAGGTTTGCTACGACAATAACTACACTAACTGCGATAGTTGTGGAGACGCAATAGGAAATTCAGATAGTTATTACTCAGATTGCGACGGAATGTACAGATGTCAAGGTTGTTATGACGACGAGATTAGACATTGTGAACATTGCGATACAGACATGAGTGATAGCGACGCCTATTACAATAGCAACGACGAATGTCTTTGTGAACATTGTTATAACGAAGACGCGTCAAACAATCGTCCCGATTGGGAAGTCTATACTAATAATTTTGTTGAGACAAATACAGACTTTGTAAACCCATTAGACAATGGATACGACAAAGACACATTCAACGAAATTAAGTCAAAACGATATGTCGGATTAGAGATAGAGACTAACTTTCACCAAGACGAATGGGACAACGAGCCTACGACTGAGGATATTAGAGAAGAAATTCGCCACTCTTTTAGACAAAACATGAAACTGGAAACAGATTTATCAGTAGTCTATGATGGTAGTATCACAGACGAATCTCACCCCTACGGATATGAAGTAGTTATGCGTCCAAGAAGGGGCGACAGACTCTATGAGGATACTAAATTAGTTTGTAATACATTAGTGAATAGTTGCGACGCTTATGTCAGTAGAAAATGTGGATTACATTTGCATATTGATGTAAGAGATTACGACTACATTCACTTCTGCGTCTTATCAATGATGACGAAACTAATTGAACCTCATGTCTATTCATGGTGTCCTCCGTCGAGAGCAACCTCTCAATGGTGTAGAAAAGTGAGTCAACGACTATCTACATTTAAGTATGTTGAAGGTAGAGACGACTTTATTGATGTATGGTACGACAATGGCTACTACTCAAATGAGAAGTATAACGAGAAAAGATATCATGGACTGAATTTGCATTGTCATTTTCAAGCAAATCAGGGACTAGAAATACGATATCATGGTGGTACATTGAATGCCGACAAGATAAAACACTGGACTATATTTTGGACGAATGTCGTAGATGTTTGTTTTGAAATTGGTAATAAGGTCGCAGACGAATTGCGAGATAAACCTTATAGCCAAAGAGAACTACGACACTCATCTCTTTTCAAGTCTATTCTTGGAGGAGACAAAATATATACGACAGTAAGTAAACTATACAATAGGTACTCCGACTATTCTGAGAGTACTAACATTGAACAATATTACAAGGATAGCGAACTGATTCGTCGTTTTATGAAACTTCCGAAGAAGGACAAACCTTATCTTGTTCAACCATTAGTCCACCATCTTTACGACTTACTTCACGGAAATCGTCCACATGTCTTAGGTTGGTCGAATATGATGAGAATATTCAATATACCAAAAGAGACGCAAGAATACTTTGCAGGACGAAAGAAGCACTTTACAGAACGAGAAGATAGTCATATTAGAAATCTTTACGCAGATGTAAAGCAAGTCGTAGAGTTTAATGTCGCAACCAATCTATTTGAATATACAAGGTCGATTGGACGATATTGGGCTACAATAGACAATGCAAGTGATGGATACTTCAAGAATCATCAGGTGTCGTTTATGTATTATGGTCGAGGTACTAACGAACAAACAATACATAGAGACATAGGAGTTCCAATTAGGACTGATATAAATTATGACAATTTATAGATAGTCGCAACAAGTAGACTGGCGATTAGTTTCGTCGGTCTACAAGGTTGTGTGTTTTATTTTATGTTATTTGCTAGATGGTGCCTAGGCTAGGCTAGACTATGTGCTAGATATTGCCTGGCTAAATTTTGCTTGACTTTGATTTTATTTATACATAGATTGTTTTTATGCTAGGTGGTGCAAAGAGATTATTACAAATACTTTACTTTGGTTGGACATCGCCTAGCATAATTAAGATTAACAATATAAAGGCACATTATGAAAGATAAACAGATAACAATAGACATACCTATAACTCACGACGAGGAGATGGGTGTCGACTTATTTGATATACAGTTTGCTTTTGATATGTTCAGTAACCTTATGCAAGAGTTTGAGATTTACAATGATATGATTGTCGAAGGTTGGAATGATAAGCAAAGAGACTACGCAAACGACTCAAGATGAGTTACTTGCAGTATATATCAGACGAGAAAGGTAAGTCGTCAAAAGGTATATGGACACCAACAGTAAAATGTAAATGTGGTAATATGCTAGATGGCGACGAGCCTAGTGTTTATGTGAATGAATGTGAACAATGTGAAATGATTGAACATGAAGAAGGTAATGTAGTCGTAGTAGATAGAGACGATATGGAATGGATATCTACTTGTTGTACTGGGACTGCTATTACAGAATTAATAGAAGATGGCGACATAGGAGTTGCTATATGTAGCGAGTGTCGTGATTGGGCAGACTTTGAACTGGAGGAAGAATGAATAAAGATAAAAAACTAATTGAATTTCTAGACAAGAAACTTGAAGACGCACAATCTGGGTCAACATGGTTTTGGTTACAAGGAATATACAAAGTAGAACAATATCTAGGCGACGATGGAACGCTTGACGAAATAACAATGCAAGGTGAGTTCAACGAAGAAATAGATATTATTAAAGAATGGATAGAGGAGTGGAAAGAAAATGAGTAAAAAAGTCATAGACAAAACGTGGTCTATAAAACACGAAGGTCATCTTAATAAGAATAACATTATATTTACTGACAAGATGAGAAGATTAATAAGAAACCTAGAAAGAGTTAATCAAAGTCTAGGATACTATGTACTTGACCAGGAGGATAAATGGGTAAAGATAGAGACAAAAGAGCAATAAAAATTAATAGAAAGATACTTGAACTGACTGCAGAACTAGACGAGTTAGGTTTCAGAATAGAAACTAAATACGTCGCAGGTGCAGGATGGACAAGTGAAATAGTAAACAACAACACTGGAGAGAATCATGAGCAAAGGTTACGAGCAGTTTAAAAAAGTAGATAAAGAGTTAGACGCACTACTTCTTTATCTAGAGAAATTAGAAGAAGACTATCTAAGAGCAGAAAGCAATCTGCAAAAATATAAAGAAGGATTTGATATACTTCACGATTATTTTGATAGTTTTCCTGAGGATGTAAAGAGGGATGTAGATAAACAACTTATGAAACTTGACTTATAAAGTTTTAAAGTTTTACTTGACACAAGTAAGAGTACTATGGTAGATTGCACTATGAAAAATAGATATCAAACTTCTTTTGTTGTAGACAAGAAACTTTGGATAAAGTTTAAGTCTGCAACACTCAAAGAAGGAGTATCAATTAAAGATAAATTACATAGTTTAATGCTAGACTATGTCAACGATAAGGAGCGACTAGATGCCCGCAATTGGTTTCGTTTACCCAAATGGAAATAAAGTATCATTTGATGAAGTAAAGAAGGGCAATGTCGATATCGTTGAAATGGGTATGTCATTACCCACTTTAATTGAAATGTCGAAAGAAAGAGACCCTGATAGAAAGCCTTCTACAACAGAACTATTAGTCGGTACTTGTGAGTCATATCTCAAAAGAACAAAAGAGTATTATGTAGACCCACAAGACAGAGCATTTTCACTAGCAGGAACAATGCACCACGCTAAATTAGAGCAGCATGAGGACGATAGACTATTGCTAGAAGAAGAGTTAGAGCAGTTTGACATAACTGGTATAGCCGACTTGTATGACAAGGAGACTAATACATTGTTAGACTACAAGAATACTGGCTCTTACAAATGTGCTAAACTATTAGGGATGACATATAAACTAATTCCAGACCCGTCTGGTGCTAGATACAAGTCAAGCGGTAAGTGGGGAAAAAAAGGTTCTCCTAAAATGGTTAAACAATGGTACCGCGACGAAGGTTTAGCAGACTTCGGAGATTGGGGTTGGCAACTAAATTGGTATAGATATTTGCTAGACAAAGCAGGATATCCAGTCGATAGTATGTACATACAAGTTACATTAAGAGACGGAGGTCTTGCAGTATCTAGAGATAGAGGTCTAGACAAGCATATATATCTTATTGAAGTGCCAAAGTACGACGATGAAGTATTAGAGAATAAGTTTCTATCTGCTAGAGATGAACTAGTCAAAGCACTAGAGACAGGAAACTTACCTCAAAAATGTAATAATGAACAAACTTGGGACGGTAGAAAGTGTGAGTCATTTTGTGATGTCAGACATCTATGTCCTTACAACAATGGGAGTATAAATGGGTAAAATGTCTGAACTAGATATGTATCAATCTGATATAGAATCATTGCAAGACCAAGCAATGCTTAACACTTCAGATGATGTATTGATAAATAAGCATCAACAGGTTTCAGAAACACCTACTCCAAGCGACGTAGTTAAAAGTAGAAATGGTTTTGACTATGTAGACGAAGGATATATGCGTTGGCGACTAAACCAAAATTATCCTATCTGGTCTTGGGAAGTAATCAAGTATGAAACTCTTGGAGATAAAGCTATTGTAGTTCACGGACGTCTTAAAGTTATGGACGAAGGTGTACCTCGTAGTTTTGACTCAGTTGCAGCACATAGAATAGCAGTGTCTAGAAATGGCTCAGGGTATGTAGACTTAGGTAATGACCTAAAAGCTGCTAACTCAGATGCATTCAAGGTTGCAGTAAATAGGCTATGTAATGTAGCAGACGATGTATATAGAAAACAATATGTAGACAAATCTCTTAATAAAGAACAGTCTGATTATTTATATCTATGTATGTCTCAAATGGATACTGGCGAAGCGAAGAAAGTCGAAGCCGCTATAGTATCTGGTAAGATAAATAAAGACAATTATGATAAAGTAATTGATAAACTAAAAAAGGGAGTTAAAGATGAGTAATGTTACCGATGTATTAAACGACATAGATAACAATGTAGCTTATTATAATCCTTCGGAAGATACGGCAGGAAAGAAGTATGCTACTATCGAAGAAGGTTCTTATGAAGCTACTGTCAGTAAGTTAACGATTAAGAAAGATATAGTCGTTAGAAGTCAATACCTTAGTGATATCTTTGAAGCTACTTACAAGATAGACGATAAAAGATACCCAGACTTAAAAGGTAGAGAAGTAAAGTCTAAAGGTTACTTTAGATTCAAAACTCCTGACAAAAAGAAATATCCTAAACTTGAAGACAACCAAGGCAATAACAAAGGATATATGATATTCGCAGAAGCTTGTGGTTTTGAAATGCAGAAAGACGACCAAGGTAGATATCTTTTACCTATGGTTATGGAGTCTGACATTGCAGGCAATCCAGTGACTATCAAGGTTGTTCACGACAAGTGGACTGACCAGTCAGGAGATGAAAGAATAACACCAACTGCTATTAATGTGTTCAAGTCTAATAGAGTCGTAGAAGTGAACAAGGGAGACCAGGCATTAGTAGATGACGAGTTGCCATTCTAATGAAAGATTACATACTCAAACTAAAAGAAGAAGAATGTATGGGTCTAATAGAAATATTAGAACTGTTCAGGAAAGAGGATGAGGATGAGTCTACTGTAGAGTTAAGACATAAAATAAAGACTCAGTTTCAAGTTCAGTTTGATGAAATACAAAAGACAGAACCTGTGACTAAAGAAGATGTCTTAAAGAATGCAGCATCAGTAATGGGTCCTTCATTCTGTGAAACATGCGACTAATGGATATTTCAAAATGGAATACCATAATGAAATCTTTCCAAGACTTGATGGGATATCAGTCAGGTATCAATGAAGTGTTGGTAACTAAAAGATTAAGTCGCATTGGATTTAAGGATATTGAAACACTAAGTGGGCGAGAGGAGAAATATCTCGTCCACATCTTACGCAAAAGATATAGGGAGTGCATAGATGAAGTTAAGAGAAAAGAAAATACTAGAACACCTGATAAAGAATAAAGGTATCACAGAACTAAATGCCTTTGTTCAATACGGTGTTCCACCTAAACAATTAAAAAGAGTTATAAGAAATCTTAGAAATAAAGGTATGTCCATAGCTGGAGACAGAACTTTCATGGATATGACCTACTATTTAGAGAGATTTGAGGCTTAAATTAGAATTACGCACGAGCTTGCCCTTCTATGGACGAAACACAATTTAGTCGACACTTATGTCGAAAGTGTAATTATAAACGCTTAGAGGGGCATTCTCGAAAGGAAAATTTTTGAAAAGACCGATAAAATATAAAGAAAGATTCAAACAACCTATAATATTCGAAGGATTGCAAAAAGGACTAGTATCTCCAACAGATATTGATTTTTGTTTCGAAGTTAACAATAAGTTTCTATTAATAGGAGACTGTAAAAAAGACGACGCTCCGTTTCCATTAGGGCAAAGACTAGTAATAGAAAGAATTGTTGACAACTGGAGAGCGACCAGAAAAATATCTGTTGGAGTAATTGCCACACATAGCACTAGTCCTGAGCAATCAATAGTCTTAGCAAATACTGTTGTGACTAAAATATATTATGAGGGTAAGTGGCATAAAGCAAATACTGTGTTCACACAGTTTATTAGAAACATTGCAGAAAAATTTGATGTCGACAAACTAAAAGGTTTGGGTTGACACTAATAACAATAAATGAGTAAATTGTATTATGGCAAGTAAATCAAAAGCAAAAGGTAACCGCTTTGAAAAAGAGTGTGTAGATATTGCAGAGTCACATGGCTTTGCAGCTAAACGTGCTTGGGGCAGTGACGGAAGAAGTCTAGGTTTGTCTCCAGAAGTTGACATAGTTGTTAATTATCTGTTAGACGAAGAGACTTCAAGAACTATGAAGGTTCAATGTAAAGTCAGAAAGTCAATAGCTAGTTATCTTTTACCACCAGAAGACTGTGATATTACTCTTATCAAACAAGATAGAGGAGAAATATACGCAACTATTCGATACAAAGATTTGTTGGAATTAATACAACTTACTTTTCAATTAAATAAATAATACTAAAGGGAGTATATTATGAGAAGTGTCTTTGACTATAAGTCTAAAGAGGAGTTCGAGAAAGAAAAAGCAGAGTTCGAATCGTACCTGCATTATATAAAATCAGTTGACCCTGATAATTACGAGGATTGGTTTGACAAAGAAGTATATGACTTGTATACAAAAAGTAAAATGAATCCATACTACTTTGCACAAAGAGTAAAACCTAGTCATGAAAAGGTTTCTATGGTAAGAGTACCTACTAGATGTCCTATGTGTAAACAAGCCTGGGCTATAGAAACTCAAGACAATGGTAAAGTAGGACCTAGCTATCTAGACCAGTCTGTTTATAAAAACATACCTATGGTGAAAGGATTGTGTCAAGAATGCAGGGACTAAATATATTTAACGACGAATCTGAAAGAGCTGTATTAGGGTGTATCCTACAAGATGAAAAATGTTATGATGTAGTAAAAGACTATATCATAGAGAAAGATGCATTCTATGTAGATAAACATCAAGAGATATGGGAAACTATTGTAAGTTTAAAATCAGAGAACATACCAATAGACTTGGTAAATGTTTCTGCTAAAATAAAAGGTATTACATTTTACTTAAGTGGACTGCAAGATACAGTCCCTAGTACTGCAAGAGCTGAGTCGTATGCTAAACAAGTAAACTCTGACTGGTTGAGAAGAAAACTAGTTAGACAATCTTATGAGATAGCAAACAAAGCTTCTGACAATACTTTAGATATTAATGCGTTACTAGTTGACGTCCACGATACGGCTAGTTCTTTACTCAACTTAGAGCCAGGACAAAAGTTTGACTTAGATACTTTATTATCTATGACAAAAGATTCTCTGTTCAACAAACGCAATCTAACAACCACTGGGTTTGAACCACTTGATAATATTATTTCAGGTATGACCAGAGGTGAAATAACCATTTTTGCTGGGCGACCAGGTAATGCTAAAACCACTACTGTTGCCAATATAGCTAGAAATCTTGTGTTGTCTGGCAAAAAGGTTGTTATGTTTAATAGAGAAATGCCTAACACAGAGATGATGAAGAAGTTTATTGCAATGGAGTCTCAACATGTGACATACCATATGTTAAGACATAACGCTGTCACTAATAAAGAGGATATTGAAAAAAGTTTAAAAATTATTAAAGAAAAGTATACTGACAAACTATTTATGTTTGACAATATAAAAAATTTAGAGGGAACTTTTCGTGAGATAAGACGTATAAAACCTGATGTAGTCATTGACGACCACATTGGTTTGATTGAATATCCTAGTAATGATATGAGAGACTTAAGATTAAAGATAGGTGACACATCAAGAAGATATAAATGGTTGTGTAAATCAGAAGGTATTTCTGTAATACTTGTTTCACAACTTAATCGTAATATAGAATACAGAACAGAACGTATACCAAAACTTAGTGACCTAGCAGAGTCTGGTAATCTAGAACAAGACGCAGAGATTGTAGCGTTTACACACTACCCTTGGACTGTAAATTTTGAAAATGCAAGACACGGAAAGTATGGACTAGAAATAGTTGTAGCTAAAAATAGGTATGGGTCAACAGGGAAAGCAACGGTTGGGTTCTCACCAGATTTATGTACGTTGTATGATACTGTGGAAGAAGCAGAAGCGAGCGTCTCAACTCAAAGTTCAGACGTTCCATTCTAATTTTTTCTAAGTTCAGCAACTTTGTTAGCCAACTTTTGTAACATCTCTCTATTCTTCATAGCGTCCATAGGCTTTTTTTCTTCTTTCTTTTTTGGCTTCTTGAGTTTATCTAACTCAACTCCCAAAGAATCTTGAACACTAAATAAGCTATCTGCTTTCTCTTCAGTCATTGTGTCTGTTAAGACTCCTAAATTAAACTCATTCTCTGTTTTTTTTAAAAGAATCTCAAGCTCTAATCTTTTGATGAATTTTTTTAGTCCTGTTAACTTTGCTGGTTCGTCTCTTTTTTCAATCATATTATCCTCTAAATTCTACTTCTTCTCTTTGTTTTTTTAATCTTTCTACTTTGTCTTTTATAACTTGACTGTAGCTTACTTCTGAAGGTTTTATTCTCAAACTAGGAAATCTACCTCCATATGTTTTATTAAACTCTCTCATAATTTCAGCAGCTTCATCAGGACTATCTACAATGATAGCGTCTTTGATAGCTCTAACTGCGTCTCTCTTTCTAGCTCTGACTCTGTCTGCTTCCATTCCTTCTGTCTCTGCTCCTCCTGTAAGTCTAAACTCTCCTACACCTATTCCTTTTCTGACAACTCTTGACGTTATACCACCACCTATTGGAGCTAGTACTACTGCTGCTTTTCTAAGTGGTACGTCCCAGTTCTCTGGATATTGTGTTTCCATACTACCAGCAAAAGAGTTGTAAGCTCTACTTATTCTTTGAATATCGTCTATAACAACTGGTGTCAAGAAAAATGATAGAGAAGATATAGGGTCATCGTCTCCAACAATATCTGTCACAACACCAAAGCTACCGACTGCAGCTATATTGTTTATTATCTTATTAAACTCTGGAGTTTCAAGAAGTTTTTGTCTACCACTTCTAGCATAATATTCTTCTTCTCCAGTTAAAACTTTTCCTATCTGTTCTTTTGCAAACAAAACAAACTGTCCTCCAGCTAAACCTCCAGCAGCAAGAGTTAATAAAGGCATAACATTACCATCTGTAAACTCTCTTTGTAAAACATTACCTGCATATTGTGCTTGTCTGTATCCAAATCTTTTAAACAAAAGTAAAGGTTTGATGTAAGGGTCGTTAAATAGATAAGGGTCTAAAGTAAAGTCTCTTTGTAGCTGACTAGTTACAGAAAACTTCTGCATACCTCTTAACATCTTTTCTTTCAAAGGACTATCTACTAATACTTTCTTTCTCTTACCACCAGTTCTAATAAACTTTGCAGTCTTAGAGTAATTACCACTAATAATAGTATCTAGATTATCTACAACTTCTTTCTCACTTAGTCCAAGTCTATTTAATTTATTTCTTGCCCAATTCTTTCTAGCTTCTGGTGCTAATGTATCAAGAAGTCCAACCTTATCTCCTCTTAATATTCTACCTAGTTTCTTTACAGATTCTTCAAAAGCTGAAGCAGCAACAATTTGATTTGTTTTATTTATAAAAGAGAACAATGTCGCAGTCTTTTGTGTAGCGAACTCAATACCGTCTTTGTAGTTAGTCATTCTTAAGGCAAACTCTGACGTTAAACTTTGATTACCAATCTTTCTTTCTACACCTTTTTGCATACCAATAGCTGGAGAATAACTTAACATCTCTTCAATAGTATTTGTTAATGTCGCACCACTTTGAGATATTCTTTTTCTTAATCCTGCGTCAGCAGTTGGACCGTATGCTTTAGCAATAGCTTTTAGTCCAGTAGTAAATCCTAAGTCTGTCATAGTAGATATAATAGTTTGTGTTAAGTTAGGTATAACAGCAAAACCTAAAGATATCTTACCCATCATCTGTAAATTACCTATACTTTGAAAAGCTTCAATAGCCTTTCCTCCACCAGTTCCATTGTAATTTATTTCTCCAGTGAATATTTCTTTTAACATTTTGACAGCATCTGCTTCAGTCTGTGCCATACCAGGAAGCTCTCCTCCTCCTAAAAATGCAGGCATTTTAGCTAAAGGCATTCTGTTGCTAGGGTCTATTCTTTTTTGTATCTGATTAAATATTTCTCCTCTTGAACCAAAGGCTTTTGCAAACTCAACTCTTTTAGAAGCACCACTTATATAATTTCCCATAAGAACAGTAATGTCAGTTTCTAACAAGTCTCTTTTTGCTAGCTTAAGAAGGTTAGAGTCTCTTACATCTCCTTTACCAAACCTTTTTCTTGGTCTTTCTAAAGGTGAAAATGGTTTTAAAGTATTGTCATACATATTCATTTCTAACAATCTAAATACTTCATAGTCATCTTTAGTTGCACCTGCTCCACCAAGACTATCGCTGTATTGTTCAAATACTTTCTTAAATTCTCTTTGTCTTCTACTACCTTTACCAAAGGATTTCAATATTGTTTTTAATTCTTCATTAAACTCTTCAAGAAAATCTGGTGGAAAGTCATCATCTAAATTGTCTAATAATGTACCTTCATACTTCTTACTAAACTTATCAAGTAGTATTTGTTTTTTTTGATTTATTGTTTTCAATCCGTCCATCATTAAATCTAAAGTCTCTCTTTTAAACATCATTGGAACATAACCTTCAATATAATCTTGAAGTCTTGGTAATACATTTTGAGCATCAGAGTATATATCATCAGTTACTTTTGAAATACCTTCAATCATATTTGCTCTAGCATATAAAAATTCTTTTTCAGTAACATTGAAAGATTCGTTGTCTGCTTTTTTTCTTAAATCTTTTACAAACTTCTTAACAGTCATTCCATCAGTTTCTTCTATCTTTTTGAAATCATCAAAAGCACTTCTTTTTCCTGTACCTTGTACATATTCTCTAAACAATTTTTTAGTAGGCTTTCTCATAGCAGCTTCTTGTCCATTAATAGCAAGACCAACAGCATTTAATCTAGAGTCAGTTTTTTGCTGAGTGTTTCTATTTACAGTCTGCAAGTTTCTAATTAACCTTCTAGCTTTTTTGTCTCTAACTTGATAGTAGAATGGTTCAAAAGCTCTAAATACACCACTAGTATTATCTCTAGTTCTACCTCCAATGGTCTGATATATTAGTCCATCTGCCTGAATTTTCTTAGCTTCTTTTATGTAATTATTAATTTGATTTCTTTCATACATATTGTCAACTAAAAACTTTCTAGTCACAGAATCAACTTTTCTTATATTAATAGAATCTAAATCTACTAAATCTTTTACTGCTCCAGATTTTTTTAATTCATTTACAAATGGATGCTTTTGGTTTTTGCTAGATAATTGATTTGCTGTTTCAAGGACTGCTTTTCTAAAGTCGTCTTTACTATATCCGTCTTGCCCTTTAGCCATTTTACCCTTGATATGGTCAAACTCAGCTATTTGCATTTCTTTGTATATGTTTCTATTCTTTTTTAAATCAGATGCTGTTGTTAATCTATTAGCAATTCTATAACCTTCAGCTGTAACATTGTCTGTTTCTGCGTAGTATCTAAATAATTTTTCTGTATTTACTTCATCTAAAAAGAACTTATCTTTTAGAGTTCCATCTGGACCCATCTTTGTATTGATTTGGATAGTAGCACCTTTACCAGTAAGTCTAAAACTTCCAGGAACAACAGTAACACTAGACAACATATCTTTGTCAGATAAAACTTCTTTCTTTCTTCTTCTATCTACTTCTCTTGTTCTTCTTCTACCTTTTCTAAACTCTGATTCTACTCTGATACCTTCTATTCTTGTAGGAGCTACTTGTTCAAAAGCAATTGTTTCTGTAGGGTCTCCCTTTCTTTTCTCAATCTTATAAGATTCTTCTAAAATCTCATCTATATTTTCACTTCCAAAAGCTTCTTCTACTAGCTTCTGTTCTTTTAAATTTTTACGTCTATTTAATACTGCTCTAGCACCTCTATTACCTAATCCCAATCCACCAACAATACCTGCAGCAGCTACAAAATCTTGAAACTCAGGAGCTCTTCCTTCATAAACTACAGGACTTAATCCAGCAAAACTTGCAATTTCTAAACCTGTTGCTGCTATCTCTCCCTCTCCTGTAATCTTCCCTAATTTAGTAAGCCTACCTAATCTAGCTGCACCAGAAATTCCTCCTAAAGCAAAACCTTGACCAAACTTAGAAAGCTTAGCATTTTTCATAACCTCAGATAAAACATCTCCTCTAGAATTCTTTTGTATTCCTTCAAAGTCTATTCCTTGCTCAAGCATATTATCTCTAGCTTCTCTTGCAGCATCATATAAACCATCGTGTGCACCAAGCATAAATGCCTGAGGAGCACCAATGTCTACAACATCTTTTACTATTTTATTAGCTTGTGATGATGATAATCCACCTCTAGCTCTTAGTAAAGCTGCAGCTCTTTTGCTAGGATTTCCGCTTAGACCTCCACCAACTGCTGCTTTCATAGCTCCTTTTGCTAAAAATCTACCTGCACCCATAGTACCAAAAGTAAGTGCTAAGTCTTGAGGTGAAGCAAAGAATGATAATATACCAGCAGTAATATCTCTTGCAAAACTTTCAGGTGCTTGACTCAAGTCAAATCTTTTTTTACCTTCCATCATTTGGTACATAATACCACCTAATGATTCATTGTATGCTTGTTTAAATACAGCTGGTAAGCTGTCAAAGAAGTTTCCCTTATCTGTCTCTCTATCTGGTTCTTTTTCTTCGTCGTAAGGATTTGAAAAGTTTACCGATATTGTTGATGGAGATTTTTTAGGTTTTGCGTAAGGGTTAGAAAAACCTACTTTAATTGTTTCTGGCATTATACATCAAGTCCTTCTCTAGCAGACTGTACCTGTCCTAGTCGTCCTTGTAAATTATCAAGCTTAGTTTGTAATCTTTCTAACTGTGCCTTCACTTGTTGCTCTGTTCCTCTAAATGCAATACCAGCAGCACTAGCTGCTCCTGCTTTTCTTAAGTCATTAGGAGCTTTGTATTTTCCACCTCTACCTGGCTGCAGTTCTCCCTCTTGAATACGATTTAATAATTCTTTATAAGTATCAAAGTCACTTTTAACTGCTTCAATTTGATTTTCAAAAGTTTGTATTTGTTTGTCTAATCTAGCAGCACTTTTAAATTCTTGTGTGACTTCTTTTGATGAACCAAACTCTTGTGCCAATTCATTTCTTTTTGCTTTTTCATCATTTGTCATCTCACTAAAATTTTTATTTGACAAACTAACATATTCTTTTTTACGTTTTTTTACTGCTTCATTAGGGTCTACATTATCTTCATTAGCATTAGGGTCTTCGTCAGTGTATTTTATAATAGGGAAGTTATAAGTATCTTGTAAGAATTTGTCAACTTGTTTTTTTTCTGCTACGTCTAGTTGTTCATAACTTCTACCATCTCCAAACATAGCAGTTGAACCAGCATCATTAAAATTTTTCAATATTCTTTCTTGTTCAAACTTAGACATATTATTATATGTTTCACTCATATCAGTAGTTTTGTAAGCTGACATAGTGCTATCTAAATAACTTCTACCTACGTTTTTAAATAATTCTGGATTTTGAGCATAGTAAAACTTTCTTAACTCTTCAGTTGTTGGAGGACGATTTAGTGAACTATTTTGTATACCATTTGTTTCTGCATTATACCAAGCATCTGAAAGAGTATTGTTTGATTTAAATTCCATTTGAGCAGTATATGTTTGATTAGCTTTTATCTCAGAATTTAACGCTCTAAAGTCTACTGAATCAAAAACATCTCTATATCTTTCTGAGTCTGCATTTTCAAGAACGTGGTTTAAGATTGGTTGTAATGTTGTTTTGCTGTCTAAAAACTTTTTATTGTCTTCATAAAACTTAACAATGTTGTCTAGTTCTGTTTCTACATCACCAGCTTTGGCTAACATAAAGTTTTGTCTTGCACTCTCAAAACCATCCATTGCAGTTCTTTTGTCTTGATAAAATGTTTTTTCATCTTCTAAAACAAAGGGTGCTGCTATTCCTAGTTCTGTATACATCTTACTAGATTTTTCAAGAAGAGCTTCTCCTTGACTGTCTTCACCTTGGCTATATCTTTGTTGAGCTGTTATATAATAAGTGTAAGCTTGTTCTTCTGTTCTTTTATCTCTGTCTTTACCGTCTTGTTCTATTCTAGCTTGATATCTTTCTTGGTCTCTTGCTAAGTCCTCTTCTCTAATTCTATCAGCTCTTGCAATATTTTCTTCTCTTTCTTGCTTTCTTTGTTGATTTTGAATAAGTTGAGGTAAAGTTTGATTTAACAATCTATCTACAGCCTGTTCTCCAGGTGTTCTTGGTATCAAAGGATTTCTAGCCATCGTAATTATCTCCAAATTCATCTTCTAAATAGTCACTCCATTGTTCAAAAGTAAGGGCACTCATTCCAAAGAAAGTCATAGCATCATTTATTTGTGCTGAGTTTAACCCTGCAGTTTCTGCTATAGCTCTAGCTTGGTCTGCGGATAAAAGTTGACCTTGATTTGAACCTCTCATAGTAGGGTCGAAACCTCTAATTTGAAGTGCTGTTTGTGCTGCTCCACCTAAGAAGTCAAATAGAGTTCCTTCAAGCTCTCCTAATCTAGCACCTATAGTTTCTTGTACTCCCATAGCTCTAGATTCTCTTTGTCTTGATTGGTCTTCTAATTGTGAAGCACCTTGCTCTCTTGCAAGTCTCATAGCTCTCTCTGAAGCCCCTCCAGTTAGTCCACTTCTACCAGCTTGACCCATAATAGTTTGTTGTGTAGCAGCTGTTCTAGCTTGTAAACCTGATTGAGCAGCTCTATAATCTGCACTAACATTTTGTAATAAATCTGACTCTAAGTTTTGTAACTCAATTCTAGCTTGTTGAAAACCTTCTAAATCAAAAGGTCTAAAAAATTCATCATAATCTGAACCAAATCTTTGTCCAGCTCCAAAGCCGTAAAGACTTCCTGGTGATGTGAGTGCTGACATATTGAAACCTTGTGAAGACAAGATGTCTGATATGCTACCGCTCATGTCTGTTGTAAATCCGTGTCCTGGTATGTGTGGCATCTGTATCTCCTTATACGTCTGGTATTAAAGAACTAATGTCTCCACTAGCAATTTGTCTTGTGTTATATAAATCTGAGAAAAAAGGTCTATCAGAACTTCTTAAAAATTCTAAAGCTTCATCTCCAAAAGCTTGTCCCATTGAATAGGCTGAAAAACCTGCTGATAATGCATCTGTCAAGTCTAACAATGTCTGACCTTCTGAAGCATCTGAAATAAATTGATTAGTAGCATTGATATCTGCCTCAAAGTCTGCTCTTCCTTGTTTAAAAAATCTACCACCTTGCAGGTTTGATGACACAAAATCATCATAAGAACCAACAGCAAGTCCAGTAGCAAGAGTACCTCCTGCAGCTATCTTTGCTCCTAGCATAGGATTTCCTGTACCTAACCCTACAGCAGTACCTACAATCTGAGAAACAAGTTTGCCTCGACCTCTTTTACGTGCCTTCTTTGCCATTTCTCTTTCGGCTTTCTCTACCTGTAATTGATAGTCTGCTCTAGCTTTGTTTATATCTTGTTTTTCTTCTTCAACAGCAATACCTAAGTCAGCTTGACTAAGTCTCTGACCTAATGATTGTTCTGCTTTAAATCTACTTAATAGTTGTGAAAATGTTGCCATTATAATTTACCTTCCGTTAATTCTAAAAAATGTTCTACACTACCTGCACCCTGTTCAGTGTTGTAGTGTTTTTTCCAATACTTTGCTAATTCTTTCTCGCCTTCTTTAATCGGTTCTGGTATACGCCAGTACTTAATTCTACAATGTAAAATACCAGCAGCAATATTAGTACGAAGAATCCAGTCCCAATCATCGATATTAGCGTCAATGAAATAATAAGGGTCAATGCCAAGAATATCAGCAGATGCCTGAAGCAGTTCAGGACGAGATGATATAAAATTCTTGCAATTGTCCACGGCTGTACTGGGTTCCACTTGCCAGAAGCTTCTAGCAGGACCTCTTCCAATTTGTTCGATATATTCGTACTTGCTCTCCACAAGCCCTGTAGCATAGACGATGTCCAACGCTTCTTGTTTTGCATACTTCTCTCCCATCAGAACGCAAACATCTTTAATTAAATCTTTTATTTGATTATTATTTACGCTCATTGTTTCTCCTCTTAAAGTAAGTAGTAGTGCTATGAGTATAGTCTTTATACACCTCACCACTATAAAATATCAAATATTTAGTACTTGTGTCAAGCATTTTATCCCTCTAGTTTCTCAATTCTACGTCTTAAAAAGTCTATTTCTTTTAATAATTCTTGTCTTACAACACTGATATCATTTTTTGTATCATTTTCTTTTAATATACTTTCGTATATTACTCCTTGTCTTTTTTCAGCTCTAATCAAATTACCTCTTTCTAGAAAGGTAACTGAATCTCCTTCTTGTATATTTTCACTAGAAGGTCTTGTTCTAAAAAAATTATCCTCTATCATGATGCTCTTTTGTATTTTGCTCTAAATTCTATAGAGATGTCATTTATTTCTATTTCTTCTCCTGATTCATCTTGAAGTTCAAATGATATTGATTCACAATCTACACCCAAAGTATAGACTAAAGTATCAAACTGACCTAAACCATCTGTAGGAGTTGCAGTAGTAGCATTGCTATAGCTTGTACTACCATTCAATGCATATTTTAAAGTTAAAGTATTACCATTACTAGAACCTCCATCGTCCTTTGCTGTAATGTATACTTTATAAATCTTTTTAACTTTACCTGGTGCACCAAAATCTATATCTTTTGTTCTAACTGTTATCTGTTCTGTTCCTTTATCTCCTGATAACTTCTTTACTACTTTATTATTGTTACCATTAGCATACTCTATAAAATACAAACCATCAACAGAGTCGATAAAGTTTGACATACCATTGCTCATAGATTTTGTAATACTCCAACCTTGAGAAGAGAAATCATATACAAGAAAATCATCTGTGCCTGTGGTATCTTGACAAACTACTAATTGTTTGTATTTACGATTGTAACCTATAGAACTTCTCTCTCCAGAATTAGATTTAAAAGTATTATCATCTAATAGTAAAGATATTTCTACAGGTACACTTTGTCCTGTATAAATAAATACACCTTCATCGTTTACCCAACATATTCCAAAAGGAGTCTTAACAACAGACTCTTGATTATTACATCCAACTCCTTCGTGTTCTGATTCTAAATACCAACCAGCATCTGAAGTAGATTGAACATTTATAATAAACAATTTTTTCTTTTTGTATGCAAGAAGTTTATCTCCTAAACTATGTAAAGCTGTAAAAGAGTCACCATCATTGATACCTATATCTAAAAAGAAAGAATCTGGAAAAGTAGCAAATCTGTTGACAGGACTATAATATATTCTATCATCATAAACAATATCATCTTTTCTAACATTTGCTATCCACGCTCTTCTAGAACACACTGTAGCTGCTTTGTATCCACCTTTTGTACCTAGTGAAATACTTTTCTCTGTTTGAGAATAACCAGTGACACTTTCATATGTATCTAAACTTGGATTTTTTGCTGACAATCCTGTTACATTAGCCATCTCTCCTGAAGCAGGGTAACTAGTAGAGTCCCATGCTGTATACTCATCAAATAAATTAGTTCTAACTCCTCTTTCATAATCAGCATCTAAAAATAAAATAAATCTATCATTAGTATCTTTTAATCTTGTATAGACTCTAAAACCTTTTTCGTTTCTTCTAAACACATTACTTGCATTTACTCTAACATTTATGTCACTAAAGAAATCTCCTATCGTTATAGAAGCAGTAGTTGATATAGGAGTGTGAGGAAGTGTTTCGTCTCCTGTATAATTTACTAAAGTGTGAGTAAATTCATACTGACCACTAGCCCATCCACCGCCACCAATAGGTTCATCTGTTGATTTTTTCAACTGAGTTCCAGCTTCATATTCCAAAATACCTGTACCAAACTCTCCTCTAGTTACTGAAAGCTTTCTAACATTAGTACTACTAGTGCTAGAATTAGCTGTAATTTTCATTGCTTCATCACCTAAATAAATTATATCATCAACCTGTAAATCTGTATTAGATGAAATATCTCCAGGGCTAGATGCTTTTGTTACAAACATTCTAGTGCTTTCTATGCCAACTACATTATCAGTTGCACTATCTGGATTAGCAGTTGTTACAATATTTATACCACCATCTGTTATATTAGATATATTAGGTTGAGTAGGTGTTGTAACAAAAGATACTTCAAACTCTCCTTCAGCACTAGGATTTGTTATAGATGAATCTACATGCAGAGCTTCAAAAGCATTATTGTCTTGAGCTGGTGCGGCATCTCCTATAAACCATTCTCTTATATCTTGTCCGAATCTTGGTTTGTTTAGCAATCTAAGAACCTTCTGTGTAAAAGAACCAGATGTATCTACTCTATCTTTATCTGCTATATACAAACTACCATCAACAAAATAATATACAGGTTCACAACTACCGTCAGATATTGCTACCTGATTAGTTGTACCTGCGTGAGAAAAGTTTCCTGTAGTATTAAAGTTTCTAAAAAAGAACTTTATATTCTGTGAGTCTGGGTATGCAACTATTTCTCTAGCAGTTTCATCAACCCTATTGCCAGCATCTGGAGTTTCTCCTTGAGCTAAAGCATCAGTATTATTAATATCAAACTGAGATGTAAACAAAAACGCACCATTACCATGGTTAGAAGCGTGATTTAAGTCCGTATTGCCTGATTTATCTTCAGCATCTTTTGATGACTGAATTAGTCCAGCTTTAGATACGATTGCATTATCAGCTTTTGTTAACTGGTTTACGTTTATATCTCTAGGTGAGGACTTCGTATTGAGTCCTCCACTAAAGTCGTTTAGTTGTAACATTTGTTTAGGCACTTAGCACCCACATCCACATTCACAGTTCATATTGTCTCCTCTTATTTTAGGGCTTTTTTAACTTCAGCCCAGATTTCATCATCTAGTTTATTGTCTGATTTCTTAATGAAATAATCACCAAGTTTTAATAACACAGCTTTTAGAATTTTTTCACTCAATAAGCCTGTCAATAATTTACTTACTACTATATTCATGTTAGTCTCCTCTTACCATTTTACTTTATTAGCCCAGTAAGCTGCACTCATCTTACCTTTGGCTATGTTTCTTCTATGTCTCGCCTTGAAACTTTTACGTTTCATCTTGATTCTTCTTGACTCGCCCTTCTTAGGTTTACCTGCAGTCTTAGCACCTTGTTGTCCAAAGCGTATAGTCTTTACTTTGTCTCCCTCTTTAGCTACCACAATATGTGATTTCTTTGGATGACTTGGTGTACGTTTAGGTTTGTTAAAACCAGATACACCAGCTCTTGCTAATCTAGGGTCTTTTTTACTTTTTCTTTTTGGCGGCATTTTTCATCTTTCCATTTTGTTTCAACATCTTAAAATCTAATGCTGTAATTTTATCTCTAGGTGGTGCCACTCTAGCTATTTTCATTTGTTTTTTTGATAGTCCAGGCATTATCTTATCTCCTTCTTAATCTTTTCAAAGACTTCTCTTTCATCAAATCTCATACTGATACCAGGTTCGTACCTCATAACTTCCTTACCTTCTTTCAAGATAATAATAGTAGGGACAACTTTTACTTTCCATTCTTTTTGAATTACAGCACCAATAGTTTTATTACTTAAATCTATTTCTGCTACATAACAAAGGTTGGCAAGTTTTTCTATCTCAACTCTGTTTTGATAGTTCCAAGAAGCATTAACCTGTACTACTGCACACTCCTGTATATTTAGTGCTTGTATCTCCTGAAAGCTAGTTAAGTTGACTGATTGTGATTGCAGCCAAGATAGCGATGAGAAGAGCGTTAATACCAAGTATGATATAAATCTGTTGTTCATCTGTAAACCTCATTTATTGTTCATGTCAAGTAAAGTTTCTTGAATCATTCTTGTGTCATCTTTAACAGAATCTACTTTTTCTTCAAGCTTATCTACTTTTTCTTCCGTGTTTAATATTGAATCACGTATCATTTGGTCTTTTAAATCATACTCCATACGTGAAACCTCTGGTTCTGGTAATTCTTTAGCAAGTTCTATTTCTGCTTGTAATGAATACCACATACCAATAATCATTCCTACAGTAACCAATATACTAATACCTGTTTCTATAGATAATGTAAATTTAGTATCTTTGCCAACTTCCATTATTGCCCCTTTATGTTAATTCACTGTGTACTAATACGCCATTTGCGTAAAAGTTATTGTTTTTTGTTAATATAGTATATGTCCAATGTTTCTTTGGAAATCCTTCTAGTCTATGTACCTGTGCATAGTACTTGCCATCTAATACTTTTAGTAAATCATTAGGTTGTATAGAAGCTGCTTCTAAATCATAATTAGCTGCAGTTCTACTTGGGTCCTCTGATACCATACTACCATCCTCTTTGTATACAGGGTGGTCCTCTGTAAGTATTAGTTCTTTTAATTCTTCTCCTTCCGTCTTATCATTTGGGTCAGATAGCATAATCTTGTATAAATTGTCGTGTAATATTTTTTCTATCTGTTGTATCTCAACTTCTTCTTCTTGTCCAGTCTCCCAGTTGTAAGACATAATCATATCTCCAACATCTAAGTCGTGTATGTTTGCAGTACCTTCTTTCAAATTAACTGGTATGTTTTCATAAATACAGAAACCAAATCCACCTCCACCGCCTTGGAAAGTAATAGTTCCAGTAACAGTAGCTCCTACACCATTATTAGTAAGTGTTAATGTATATGCACCAGTACCATCTTTATTAGAAGGAGAGTGTGCCCACCTAGTTCTAATAAATCTTGTACCTGAATTATGCCCAGTAAATTTACTATTACTATTAGCTGATGATGTGCTTATAAACCCTGTACCACTATTACCTGTACCATTAAAACCAGGGTCACCACTACTTGAAATAGCTAATGTAAATGTACCAAATGGTCCACCAGTAGTAGATACTGAGCAACTTGTTCCACCACTACCATTAGATACTGTCATCTGTGCATCTTTATTAGATACTTCAGTATCTCCAGGGAAACCTGCTATATTTACACTAGTATTATCAGCAACACTCCAAGATGTACCAGCTAAATCGTGGTCATAGTTATAAAACTCAGTCATAGCGTGAGGAGCATTACCGTCTGGTCTGTCAGCACTATCATTTTGTGTGTTAATAGTTGCTATAGTACCGTCTGATGCTTCTTTCAAAGATATAGAACCAGAATCTCCTAGCTCAGTTCTTATGTCACTCATAGATATTTGTCCTGATGCAGTCAAGCTCATTTCTTTAGTTCCTCTATTTCTTCTTTAAGTTCTTTAATTGCTTCAATTAATAACGGTACAATCTTTTCATACTTAACAGCTTTATATCCATTATCTCTTGTAGTAACTATTTCTGGCATTACTTCTTCTACTTCTTGTGCTACTACACCTACATCTTTACCTTGATATGTTTCTTGTTTATCGTTCCAGTCAAATTCATAGCCAGATAGTTTAGAAACTTTATCTAAAGAATTTTCAATAGGTTTTAAGTTATCTTTTAATCTTTTATCTGATGAAGCAAAAGCAACTACATCTTCTCCAGCGTTAAGAGTTTTGGCTACACCTAAACCACCACTTATTTTTACTGCTCCAGTAGTTTTAGATGTAGAGTTTGTTGTATTACTAAAAGTTATTACTCCACTTGCAGTGTCTGTAGCATTACTTCTTAAATACTTAGAATCTGTATGTTGTGTAATACTAGATGCAGCTATTCTAGCATCTGCAATAGTACCACTAACTATTTTACTTGCAGCAATATCATCTGCAGTTGCTAAATCACCTAAACCTAAATCACTTCTTGTTTCAGATGCACTTCTACCTTCAATAGTATTGGAGTCAGTAAACTTAGCAAAGTCATTGTCTACAGGACTACCACTTGTATCTACTGTACCAGTATTAGTTGTAAAACCAAAAGCTTGTATTCTGTCATTAACAGCAGCAGATGTCATAATGTGAGAATCATTATCAGTAAACTCACCAGAATCGTCAATACCAGAAATAGTATTACCGTCCATAGCAAAACTTGCCATATTGCTAAATGTTTTAGCACCACTAAATGTTTGTGTTCCAGATAAGTGTGCAGTGTCTGAGTCTAATCTAGCAGAAGGTATAGTACCTGAAGTAATTTTAGATGCAGGTAAATCTGCTATACGAGCTGCTGCAACTGTACCGCTTGTTATTAAGTCTCCACTATGATTACCTAAGCTCACAGTAACTGTACCAGATGTACCACCACCAGATAAACCAGTACCAGCAGTTACACCTGTAATATCACCATTAGTAGTTGTAAAACCACTATCATTGTTAAAAGCAGATAAAGGTATTTCACTAATTAATTTTCTTCTATCTGCACCATTATCTAAAATAATAAGCTCATCTTGTGAACTATTAACTGATGCAGTCATATCTGTTAATTCTGACATATCTAAGGTAAGGGTTACTGAACCAGAACTTCCTCCTCCAGATAGTCCTACACCTGCAGATACATTAGTAATATCACCAGTGTTTGCTGTAGCTCCTGATGCAATACCGTCTAGCTTAGAGTGGTCTGCGTCAGTGAACACATTAGAGTCAGAAGCATTTCCTACAAGAGTTCTAATCTCAGACGCTGACTGGTCTGCTGTAGCACCTGCTTCTATACCATCTAACTTACTATGGTCTGCATTTGTAAAATTATTATCAGTTTGAGATGAAACTGTAAATGTTAAATCAAATGGGTCTCCGTCACTACCTGTAGAAGTGTCAGTAAAATTAATATCAATACCACCACCTTCTCTAAACTTAAGTTCTTTACCTTGTGAAATAGTAACTTCAGTTCCGTCTCCGTCTTCTACTTGAAATGTAGTAAGCTGGTTAGTATTAGTATCTGTGTTTGTTACTGTTTCTGTTGCAGAACTTATTGCTGTAACGTGTCCAAAAGTATCAAGAGTTATATCTTGTATATATGTTCTGCCACTATTATTAACTGATGATTGTGAAGAAGTATCTTCGTGATTAAGAGTAACTCCTCCAGAATTACCTCCTCCTGTTAATCCACTACCTGCAGTAACACCTGTAATATCACCATTATTATTACTAAAAGGAAAGTCAGCTATACTTGCTTGTTTAACAGCAGATGCACTAGCATCATATATTAAAAGAGTATCAGAAGTAGTTACTGAGTTTGTTAAAGTAACATCATCAATACTTATTTCTATATCGTTAGCATTAGCAGTAATACCTGTTCCTCCAACTACATTTACAGTAGCACTACCAGATGTTGCACCGCCTGTCATACCGTCACCAGCTACGACTGCAGTTATGTCTCCAGTGTTTGTAGTAAAGCCTGAATCATTATTAAATCCTGATATATTAATATTTCCCTTTGTAAGTTTTTTCTGAGCATTAGAATCATCTACTACAACAAAATGGTCTCCGTCTGCATTAGATGTTGATGTGGTTAATTCACTTAAGTCTACACTTACAGCAGTTGATGATACATCTATTAGTGTACCAGCTCCCACATTTAAAGTAGCAGAACCAGAATTTGAACCTCCAGTTAATCCACTTCCTGCAACAACCGCAGTTATATCTCCTGAACTTCCAACTACATCACTAGCAACTACCTTTTTAAAAGCACTAGCACTAGTATCATATACAATAAATTCATCGTCATTAGCAGGTGATTCATTTAGTAATGTCTGTCCAGTTATATCTAAGCTAACAGTAGCAGAACCACTATTAGAACCTCCACTTAAACCATCACCAGCTACAACAGCTGTAATATCACCAGTATTACTGGTAAACCCTGAGTCGTTATTGAAACCAGATATGTTTATATTACCCTTAGTAAGTTTCTTTTGATTGTTAGAAGCATCTATTACCGCAAAGAAATCTCCGTCTCCGTCTGATGTAGATGTAGTAAGCTCAGATAAATCAACATCAACCTGATTAGCTTGTACATCTATTAAGTTACCAGCAGCTACATTTAAAGTAACATCACTAGAACTACCACCACCAGTTAATCCAGTACCAGCTACCACAGAAGTAATATCTCCTTGTGGTGCAAGTCCTGCAATGTCAGATACTTGTATAGACCTGATAGCATTAGAATTACTAGTGTCTGCTATAAGAACTAAGTCATTAGTAGCTATTTCTGCAGCTAATTGTGTTCCTTGTATATCTACATTAAGAGTAGCAGTTCCAGACGTATTTCCTCCTGATAGTCCACTTCCTGCAACCACATTTGTAATGTCTCCTGCGTTAGAAGTAAACCCTGAGTCATTATTAAACTGACTTAATTTTATTTCTGATACAAGTTTTCTCTTTTGAGCACCGTCATCTAAATATACTAGTTCGTCTTCACTACCAACTATGTCAGCAGTTCCGTCTGTAAGTTCACTCAAGTCTACGTCTACTTGGTTTGCTTGTACATCAATAAGATTACCAGCACCAACTGCTAAACTTACTCCACCAGATGAACCTCCACCTGTTAGTCCTGCTCCTGCAGTTACTCCTGTTATATCTCCTGATGAAGCAAGAGCTATTACATCTGACAAAGGTACTTTTCTAACAGCTGTGGCTGAAGTATCGTATATAGCAACAGTGTCGCCTGTAGCTGCTTCTGATGCTAATGTTAGACCATTAATGTCTAAATTTAAAGTTGCACTACCACTTGTGTTACCTCCTGATAGTCCTGTACCAGCAACTACCGCTGTTATATCACCTGTGTTAGTTGTATATCCAAAGGATAAAATTCTATCATTAATAGCTGCAGAAGTCATTAAATGGTCATCTACATCATTAAACTCTCCACCTAAATCAATATCATTTACTGCGTGTCCACCAAGAGTTAAATTACCTGCTGTAGTGAATCCAGCTGCAGTTATTGTTCCAGTTGTAGTATCGTTAGCGTCATTGACTAAGAAAGCATCATCTACGTTTAGTGTTACTGAGCCAGGACCATTACCTCCTCCACTTAGATTTGTACCTGCAACAACTGCGGTTATGTCTCCTTGTGGTGCTAGTGCTACGATACTTCCAACATCCATAGATTTAACATTATTAGAATCACTTATGTCAGCATATAATACCAAATCACCTGTTGCAACTTCTGAACCTAAGCTAGTTCCCTGAATGTCTACTTCTACGTCGTTTGCATTTGCTGTAAGACCAGTTCCTGCAATAACATTCAATGTTGGATTTACAGTGTTTGTTCCACTCTGTGTCATACCAGTACCAGCTGTAACAGATGTTACTGTACCAGCATTTGATGTAAAATTAGAATCATTATTGAATGCAGATAGTGTTATTTCACTTGCTGCTTTTCTTGATTCTGTAGTTCCGTTTTGTAAAATAAATTCTGTTGAACCAGATATATCTCCTGTCATATCTGTAAGTTCACTAAAGTCTAATGCAAGACTAGTGCTTAAAGCTCCACTGTTTGCACTACCTCCACCACTAAGACCAGTTCCTGCTGATATAGATACAGATGTAATATCTCCTTGAGGTGCTAAAGCAACTATATCAGATATACTTACAGCTTTTATTGCGTCTGAATCACTACTATCAGATGTTAAAACTAAATCTCCTGTAGCTGGAGAGTTATTTAAAGTAGTTCCTGCTATGTCTACCGCTACATCATTAGCGTTTACTGCAATTCCTGAACCTGCTCCAACAGCAAGTGTTCTTGTTGCTGCAATGTTTCCACCGCCTGTCAAACCAGCTCCTGCTGTTATATCAATAGTAGCATGGTTTTTATGTTCATTAGCTACAAAGTTTGCAAGACTGTCGTGGTCTATAGTTCCTTGAGTAGCTGTATTTACAGTTCCTGTTAAGTTACCTTCAAATGTACCTGCTACAAAAGTTTCACTACCCACTGTCCACTTATCATCTGATTCATTCCATTGTAAAGATTTGTTTGTTTGTGTTCCTCTTTCAACTTCAATACCAGCACTTTCAGTTGGATTGCTTCCAGTAAAATCACTATTTAGAACTATTTGATTGTCTGCAATATTTATTTCATCTGTGTTAATTGTAGTAGTTGTACCACTTACTGTTAGGTTTCTAGTTACAACTAAGTCTCTACCTATAGTTACATCATCAGGTAAAGATATAGTTACAGAAGCACTTTCACTTCCAGAACCTGATACTGTTATTTCATTAGA
>TARA_R100000654_G_scaffold20398_3_pt1 | contig 38858 bp, 61 predicted proteins | sample TARA_R100000654 | Tara Oceans TARA_R100000654 (sample SAMEA2622473) | marine metagenome | biome: marine biome (ENVO:00000447); feature: surface water layer (ENVO:00002042); material: "saline water (ENVO:00002010), including plankton (ENVO:xxxxxxxx)" | depth 5 m
GCTGCCTAATCCAAGCATAATCTAGCCTAAGTATGCTACTACTGATCCACTTGATAATGTAAACGCAGACCAACGACCAAAAATTGTAACTCCTTGTGGAAATGTAACACTTGCTGTGCTGTCTCCATTATTGTTAGAGTTTCCTATATATAGATTAGTACCACTTTCAGGTGTAAGAACGCTAAATACACTATCTTCTAAAAATGTAATAGCTACTATTTCTTTACCAGATACAGCAGAAGTTCCTGTTTCTAATATAGAACCTGCTTGTCCTAATCCAATATTGTTTGATTCATTTACTGAGTATTTATGTAATGCCATCTTGTTTCTCCTTACTATGACTTACCGAGCTTGGCTATTCTCATGGTCATATTGGTTATAATAAAAACCCATCGCTGGGTATAATAACGTAGCTAGTAGCAGAACCAAGCTTACCTTGATTATCTGTTCCTTTTGCTTTAGCTACTAAATCTTCATATTTAGTTCTCCACAATTGAGCAAACCCAAGTATTTCTGGGTCTTCATCAGCACTAGCTTTTATTTCAAATAATTTTGCAATAGTATAATACGCTAATGCTTTGTGATATATTTTATCAAAATTAGGACTATCATTATTTTTTAATGTAGTAGTACCATTTCCTGAACTAGCTTCAAAATCCCAATCATTTCTAGAAACATATAAACGTATTTCTTTTACTTCAGTAGGACTTGTAAATGAAGTGCTTCCTGATGTACTTGCTTTAACAATTCCTATTTGATTGCGTTCAATCCACCAATTGTGACTTTGTGCGTTTGCTCTTGCCATTATGTTATATCCACTTCATCTGGAAATGTAATTAAACGTTGAATAGTATAATTATCATAATCTACTTTATTTACTTCTACTATATGTCTTTGAGAACCATCACCATCTAAGTCATTTAAATCATAATAACGTTGGTCTATTACAGTATTAAATGTTTCTACACCTTTTAATATTTTAGTTCTACTAGTAAAATCTCTAGATGCTTCTGTCAAATGTAATGCTATATCAGCATCAGATTCATTAGGAAATACTTTTTTTATATATGTTTTTAATTCTGTATGTGTCATAATTAATTATTATTTTTTATAACTTTTTTTACTCATTTTTTTCTTTTTCATTTTTTTCTTTTTTGGTGGTCTTCCTTTTTTAGACCCATAAGTACCCATACCTTTTGGCATATTTTTTTCCTTTCATAAGAGGAGGGGCATAAAGCCCCTCACTCTTTATTTTGTATTATCCGTCAATTGTAATTCCAGCAGCAACTTTTCCAAGTCCACCAACTATATAATAGTTAGCGCCATCAGAAAGTAATTTGACATAATCGCCAACGACTGCATTACTTGCTACAAAATTAATTCTAGCATTAGAACCACTACTTGTATCAGCAACATCATCTGCTGCACCTGCACTAATAGAACCTTTTATAGCTCCAACAGTAGTAGCAACTGTATGGTTGCCACTTGTAGGTGCAATCTTTACTATTACTTTTATTTCAAACCCTTTACATTTTGTTGGGTCAGGAAGAGTAACAGCAATTCCTGTTGCATGATTAAGCATTATTGATTTACCACTATCAGCAATACTTAAAGATGTTGCACTAACAATATCTTTAACTCCTGCTGTTGAACCACCTAAATAAGGTCTAGCCATAATAAGCCTCCTTAATCTGTGATTTTAAACAGAGAATGACTCTCAATTAACTGTATACCAAGTCCTTCATCAGACATATATTGATCTTTAACACCATCAAAAGCATTATCAGTTTTAATATTAGCCTGATACATTGCTGGTCTATACTGTGCATGAAATAGATTCTCATCAGAAACTACAACCATGTACTTGTTATATTGACCTCTTAATGCTGGAGTTGGAATTAACTGAATCATACCATGAGGTGTTTCTAGTACTCTGTAATTAAATCCTAATGAATCTCTTTTCATATCACCAAGATTTACAGTCCAACCAGAATTACCAGCTAATCCAGAACTACCAGCCATTTTAGACCAATATCCTAAAGCACCAGCACCTACAAAAGCACGTTTAACACCTATTTCTGGTACATACTGAAATACTTTTTCCATATCATCTACAAAATCACCATAAGAATAACTTGCTTCAGATATAGAAAAAATGTTTTGTGCATCTTGACTTGCGCTATCTTCACCGTATTTTTCTAAAGCACTTACAATTCCAAAAGTACTTCTAATTAAATTACCATCTGCATCTGTTCTTCCACCATCAGCAAAAGTCTCATCAATATTAGAAGACCTGTTTCCTGCTCCGTAAGAAGCTTCACCTAAACCAGTTCCACCTACTCTCGTACCAAATAGGAAAGCTTTTTCTTTTTGCATTTTATGTTCTTGAGCTTTTTGTCTGCGTAATCTTGCTAATTCAGATGATTCTCCTCTTAGTACTGCAGCTTGAAGTGTTCCAGTTACCTGTAAAGCTGTTTTGAATATTTGAGTAGAATTATATACTACCTGCAATTCATCAGCCCAGCTATCAGGTGCTGAACTACCTTCACCATGTGCATTACCTATAATGCAATAGTAATCATTATCAACTAAAGAATAATCACTACCACTAACTGTAGAAATTAATTTTACTTTAATTTCATCAGCATCTACAATAGAAGATATAATACCTGTTGCTTTTTTACTAGTTTTAGCTGAGTTCCATATTTCAAACATTAAACCAACATAACTGCTGTCTACACTAGATGCAAGACCTACAATTTCATCGATATTTAATGCAGCACTTTCAGTTCCATCAACTGCAAGTGTAACTGTTTCCCCAGCATTTCTAAACTCTTGTTTTACCCAAGGGTTTCTATGTTCAAACATTTTGAAAATAGGGTCTGGTACTGAACGTAACTCCTGATTACTAACCATTGTAGTAAAGGGAGCAACATCAGTCCATAGTTCTTTAGTAACTTGTGGGTCTACATAAAAATCTCGTCTTTCATTATATAGAACGCCACTAGCACCAAGTTTCTTTTCAGTTGCCGCCATTGCGTAACTCCTTTTTTACTAACGACCTAGTAATGCATCACTAAAAGATTGCTCTTCAGTTCTAGGTTGTTCAGATTTACCTGTAATCACAGAAGGATCTTTAGGTACTGATAACCTTTGAGCTTGATTTTGCATCTCTTGTGTTTTTTGTTGCACTACTGGATTCGCATTTGTTCTTAATTCAAATAACTTAGCTAAATTATCCATAGAAAGATTATCTGGTGCAGAAGCCCATTTAATAAATTCATTAGCTTTTGCGTTATCCCAACCATAATTATTAACAGCGTGACTATATGCTTGTTGTTGAATAGCCTGCTGTTGTTGTACAGCTACTTGTTGTTCATACTGAGATTGCATTTCTGCTTGTCTTTGTGCATCAACATTTTTTAGATAACCAAGATACTCATCTCTATAGTTTTCTTTAGCTACTCGATACTGAAATGACTTTGATTCTGGGTCATTATAAGCATCGACTTCATTGTAATTAACTGGTTTTTCAGGTTCTGTAGGCTCCTTCAACGAAGTCTGCTGAACTCCCATAGGGGTTTGTCCTGCAGGTTGTCCATTGGAGAGCTTGGCTTCTAAACTATTAAGAACCTCTGGATTATTTCTAATAATTTGCTCAACAGGAGCCATACTATTTCTATAATAATCCAGTTCTTCTCTAAGTCCAGATAGCTCACTCTTGGCTTTATCAGCCTGTGACTGCCAGTACTCATACCTATTAGTGTCTTCTTTTGGGTCAACACTATTTTCTGTGGTTTCACTAATTGGAGCTGCAACTTCTTGACCACTAGCAGGGTCAACATCAGTTGTAGGTATATTACCAGAAGGTATCTCTTGAGACAACTCTCCTTGAAACATTTCTACATCTTGTGTAGGTGCAGAACCAGCATCAACTACTTCCAAATTATCCATTTTTATTTTCCTTTATTTGCGATTTGGTTAATTCCAGCAACCGCTTCCTCAATTCTCTTCATTTATACTTAGTATAGTTTCATTCATTTGACGCTGTGGATTATCTTCAGCAGCTATAGATAAATCATTTTTTGCATTCTTTAACTCATCACTAAGTCTAGATTGATATAATTTTTGTGCCATTTCTACTTTGGCTTCAGCTTTAGCAAGCTTCTTTTCAAATTCTTTTACCTCTACACGTTTTCTATCATGTAGTGATTCCCTCTGTGCAGTCTGTAAGTCACCTTTAAGTTTCTTAATTTCTTCATTTTGCATTTGTAACTGTGATTGTAATTGTTTCATCTGTCCAGATCTTTCTAGTACACCTTCCATATCTGCAACATCTGTTTGTTTTAATAACTCTATTTGGTCAATTAAACCAGCTTGATACAACTGCATGTAGTACTCAAATCTTCCCCAACGGTTACTTGGCAATGTAGAACCAGACAATACTATAACATCGTATTTACCAACAGTAATGTCATTTTGTTTCCCTACAACATTTCCTATATCATCATACATAGGACTATTAACTACAACCTCCATAGGTTTATTATTAGGTTGCATTATTCTCATAACTTTTTGGTCTGTATAAACTTGCTGTATTAAACCTATAACTACTTTAGCTAATTGATTTATTCCTTCTTCTATATCATCTCTTTTAGATTTTATACGTCTTTGACCATATTCGTCTAAAGCAACAGTACCTTTAAAAGTTTGTGGTGCAGCACCCATGTCGCCCTGCATTAAAGCGTATATACCAAGGATTCTTTCAATATCAGCTTTTGCATCTGCCTCATTTTTATATAATTCATTAGGCAAAGGTATAGGGGATGCTACTATAGGACTACCTAACTCTGGGTCAAACTCTATGACCGCTGTTCCTGCTCTACCCCAATCTTGTTCTACCTGCTGTTTGTTTACTGCACCACGAGGGATTAATAATTTTACATTTGTACTACTAGATGCATGTGCAATAATTAATGAGCGTATTTTATTTATATACTCTTGCAATCCTTTTACAAGTCTTACATCAGACATAGGATAAGGATTACGATTAAAACCATTCATAAATGGCACAATTGGATATTCTTCTATAGGTAGTATTGATTTATATAACATATAATCACCTACAGAAACACATTGCTCTATGTTTGTAACTTCTATTTCGTTTACTAAAATTCTATTATCTTCTATTAAATGGTCTTTAGTAGCAATGTCTATATAGCTTGTAGAGTTAGGTATTGACCCTTCATGTTCTTTACCTCCCATTGGCATAGGTTGACCTGACATAGGGTCTTGCATCATATGGAATGTATCACCCATTTGTTCATGCAATTGAACATAACCTCTTACTTGTTTTTCATCGGTAAATATTTGAACATCACCATTATTATCAGTTAAGATAACTACTTCTTCTTTTTTGTATTCATCATATTGTTCTATATTTAAAACTTTTTCTTCATTAGCATAAGGGTCATAAATCTTATAATAAGGCATACGTATTTTTGTATACCTAGTAAACATTTCTAATTCTCTATCCCCACTTAATTCCTGCCCTGCTATTCTGCTTTTAACTGTAACATCTTCAGAATATAAAGAAGCTCTACTTTCAGCAGGTATATTAATATGACTAGTTTCTTGAACTTGTAATATTTGTTCTTCAAATTCAGGAAAATATTGTATTAATTGATTTTCACTCATCAACTTAGCTATAATTATATGACCACAATCTCTAGCAAAAGGATCTTTACTGCTTGGGTCAAAGTATACTTCAAGAGGGTCTATTGATTTTAGACAAACTTCACCACGACCAAAGTCTTTATCTGGGTCTGTATATGCCATCATAACTCCCATGCCTTTAACATAATAGTCATCGATGCATTGCTTAAGTTCTACGTTGCCATGTGAATTATCCCAGACGTAGGACATTAAGTCAGAAAATAAACGACCAACTTCTGTATCGCTGGTTTCTCTGGCAGTTGACTGAAATCGTGGTTTGTTAGCAGAGAGCATAGCTTTTGCTTGCTCTACTGCAGAAAAAACTACATTTACTACAATTGGTTCTTGAGCTTTATTACGCAATGCAGTAGCTTGTTCTTTTGTCCATTGCTTACCATTGCGAAACTCATTATCCTCTACAGCTTGCTTTGCCCAGTTTTCTCTAGCAGAACTATATTCTTTTAATAAATCGTGTGTAAATTGTACTTCTGAGTCTTTATTAGAGTTATTGTTATGCATAGAGTTAGGTTTTTAATTACTTAAACTGTTAATATTAATAAAAAGTTCCAAATTAAGATATTTTCCAATCGTAAGATTTTGCAGCAATATTGCTGCTTTGTTTTTTATTTAATTGTTCTGCTACATGATTGGGAGTATAACATTTTTTCATTGCATAATATAATCCATCTAATAAATCATCATGCTTGCCCCTAGGGTATAACAATAGTTCATCTTTTAATGCTAGTTGTTCTTTTTTAATATACATTTTTTTTTGTGCAAAATATGGCTCCATTGTTTCTAGTCTTGAAGATTTACTTGTTCGTGGAGACTCTTTTATTTCTAATCCACTAATAAATAGATTTTCTTCTTCTGTTCTTTGTCTCAGGTATTCTCGTAACATTTCCTGATAACCTACAGACTCAATACGTACTTTTACAGGTTTGTATAGTTTAAAATACTCTATAATGCTTTCTGCTAAATTCATAGGGGTTGCTCTTTTGCGGTAGTATTCTAGAACATACCTGTTGTTTTTATTATCAACTGCTATAGGCATAATAACACTATAGTCAGCTGTCTTGCGTATTGAGGATGCAGGGTCAACCCCCATAAAGACGTTTACTGGTAACTTTCCATTATCAGTTTTTAAATAATGTTGATTGTCACTATCTATTTCTAATTTATAATTATGATATTGTATATATTCTTCTTTAAATAGCTGGTCTTCATCGCCAACTATCTTACATAGATATTCTCTATAAAATACACTTACTCTTGCTATTGACTCTAATTCTTCTTTTTTTTGTTTTAATTTTTTTATAGGTTGCCATTCTTCCCACAATGCTATTTCATTATCCATATCTGGACTAAAATGCATATTAACCCATCCCTTCATTTGTTTTAATATTTCTACTAAGCAGCGTTGATGCTGCGGTGTACCAATAACTATTATCCTGCCTTTAGTAGGATCTAATGAAGGGACTGCTGATTGCAATAACCATCTAAGGTTTTGCTCCATAGCTTCTGCAGTTTTAGTATTGTTTTCGTCTTCTGGGTCATCTACAATAATTAACGTAGGTCTTTGACTACCTACTTTAATACCTCTAAGCTGTTGACCTGTACCTTTACATATAATCATAGAACCATCTTTTAACTCTATTTCTGATTTTGCCCATTGTTTAGCACTATGTTGACCCCAATATCCATAGATAGCTCTAAATGTTTCACTATAATCAAGAACATCTTTTATTGTACCTAATAATTTTATAGCATGGTCTTGGGTTCTAGATACTAAAACTATTAATTTATTCCCCTCGTGATGCATAAGGTGGTATAAAGGGTAGACACCACCCACAATGGAGGATTTTGCATGACCACGAGGGGCAATGATGTTTACTTGTTTGGAGGCACTATCAAGTAAAGCATCAGCAATTTTATAATGAAATTTTGGTGAAGGAACTGTAAACATATTTGGCATTATAATTTTACCAAACATTATCATGTTTTTTTTTAATTTATTTACTACTAGCTTTTTATCTTCTGCCACGTCTTTTCTTTTTTGGTTTAGGGCATGTTGTTATGTTGTGTATTTTAGTTTCTTCATAACTACCTGTTTTTATACCACAATGTTTATGGTCGCCACAATCTGTGGCAAATGCACAAACTCTGCCTATAATAGGACAATGTGCAAACATTAATAATGCTCATTATTCCATAATAGTCCATATGTTTCCATTTCTTTTAACGCATCCATAGCTACAGAAGAAAGAAACTCTCCATCACTATTAGGCATTGCAGATATTACATGCAAAGCTCTTATAGCTACATCTAATTGGTCTTCCATGATGTTAGCATTAATATGCTCATATTCATCAGGATTCTTGGGGATGCTCATTTGTTTCCTTTTTTCTTTGTAATGTTAGTTTATTTTCCTCCATTGCTATAGTATCAGCTATTTGTTTAGTAACATCTATCTGTACTGTATCTGTTAATACTTTTTTACTAGGCTTCATTTCTAGTAAATCCATTATTGCATCGTTTGCTTTTAGAAAATTGTTAACATCACCTTTACCTTCAGCCATATGTAATGCTCTTAGTAGGTTATCTAACGCAAATTCTTTATTAATACTCTTTTCAGCCAATAATTCTTTTAATTTTTGTTCTACCATGTCTTTTGATACCTTTTGTTTTAAAAATCTTCGTACTGTTGCTGCAGGAATCTTTTGGTCAGGTCTATATATTTTACCAAGTTTGTCAAAATCTACTTTATCTCCAGATAATAACATATTAGCATATGTATTTATAGTATTTTTTGCTCTTGTAGTATTGATCTCTTGTTGTTTCCAATCTTTTGCAGGATTTGTTTTAGAATAACACTCATATGCATGATTTAATTCAAATTTTATTGTAGAAAACGAACTACACCACCCTACACCACATGTTAGTTTAATAAATGTCTTAGTGTATCCATTTTTATCTGTATAATTTTTTTTTGATACACATTCACTAACATATTTATCATCTGTTAGACCCCAGTCGCCAGTATCACACTCCTTCCAATATAAATATTTAATATTTTTATTATCTGCTTCTTGTTTTGTATAAACAGGGTATTCTGATGTTTTTCTATTAATTCTTCGTTTTATTTTTATCATGTTTTTACTAGTAACTGTTACTAACTAGTAACTGTTACTATATAAGTAACTTATATATAATATACTATATACTTTAATCCATACTCTTATCAGATTTATCGTTATATCCATGTTTTTGCTCAATAATACGAGTAATTATTTCATATTCAGCTTCTAATTCATCTGTAGACATGTTAATTCTATCTAATAATCGCTCATATTCTGCATCAGTCATATTAGATTCTTCCCATTTACCTGTAGTTATGTTAAATATTTCGTAAATTCGTTTTTTTTCAGACATTTCTTTTTAATTTAAAATAAAACTTTATGCTATTTCAACTCTAATTTAACTATATATGTTCCAATACTCTTTTACAGCCAGAACAAGAATGGGAGTGAGAGGTATGTTACGTTACCTACCCCTACGTTAGTTGGGTTGCAGGGGGTTGATTTGGTTGAGTTCAAACATCGAGTCAAGGTGTTGCTTACGCAACCCGTTCTTTACTCACCGTTATCAATCCCACCCTAACGTACAGCTCACGACCCCCAAAGCTTACGCTTTGCCGCAGTCGTAGAGGTACTTGTTACCACACATGTATGTGTCTCCCCCTATATACTATAATCCTTACACATAGACAGAGTACTTATAGTCATTTACGAATAACCTAACATTTCGTTAGAAACTTTCTCATATGTTACAGGACTTCTTTATTTTTGATATATTCATTAACATAGGAGAATAAACACATGAATAAATATATTAAAAACACAGGTTACTTCTTTGTAGGTGTAACCGTAATTGTTACTTGTAAAGTAAAAGATACTATTGAAACATGCATTGATATTGGTAAAAATGAAATGCATGAAAATAAACCAACGGAGATATAATAATGTTAGAGTTATGCGTAATTGTATTACTTGGCTATATAAATATAAATCTATTGTACATAGTATATATACTTATAGATAAAATTAGTGAAATATGCAGAATATATGATTGTAATGAATTTGATGAATTATTTGAATCATTTCCATTTAAATATTTTGTAGAATAAAACGGAGGTAATCATGATAGTATGTATTAGCGAACGGAGCTTGTATTATAAATTTCAAGATTTAAACTCAGGCTCCGTTGAGTTAGTGAATAAAGAGCAGTTCAACACTAAAGAACTTGCTCGTGATGAGGCAACTCATAGGTTTGCACAGAATAGTGCTATACGATCTGTAGAGTTCACTCAATAAACCAAAACCCCCCTCGTAAAAACTCTCCTAATGGAGTTGAGGGGGTAAACTTTCTTAAATAACAACGGAGTGTAATAATGCAAAAAGATAAACGTATCAAAGAGCTTGAGCATAAATGTAATCAATACAGCAGACTATGCGCACAGCATGTAAAAAACTTGCAAAAGAAAAATGATGAAATCTGGGATTTAAAAGCCAAATTAAAAGAGGCTGAATCATTCAATAAAATGCAAGATTAGTTACTGTATTTTTTATCTATAGCTTATACATAATGTATAGGTGTAAACGTCTAAAGTTAGGAGATAACATAATGACTGAATTACATAAAGTACTATCAGAGTACAAAAAGCAAATAGAGGATATAACTAAAGCACGAAATGAAAAGCGTGCTAATAATCCTGTATGGTTTAATCGTAGCAAACAGGTAGACGGAGTCTGGACTGATAACCCTATTGCCATAGATAAAATTAGTGAATCTATGGATGACGGTTATATAGTTAACATGTTTATCAAAGATGTAGAAGACAAAGATAGTGTTCTTACTACGACTTTGGCAGATTTGTTGAAAGACAAATTGATGTTGGCTTTGGGTACAGAGAGAGAGTGCAAAAATAACACATTGCGCTACATGGTGGTCAGTACTGAAGAGTAATCATCTGTCGTGTTAATAGTAAGTGTGGTGTCTGTAAAAGGATACCACATTTACTAAAAAAGATGTGCTTCGCCCAATATTATAATTCGCCAAAAAGCTCATAACGCTCACCACCATAACCTACAACTGCAATGTCACTAGAACAAGCTAGTAACATTTACTGCTTTTTTTATTTGTGATGTATCTGGTTTGGTAATTAATAGTTAGTAATGTCGTAAGGAGATCCTCTGAAATGTACAGACACGAGTGAACACTATACCCAGTAATACATTATGCTACTGCAAGCTCTCATGAATTAGTAGTTGTCATGCCTGTCTTAGTACTACAATCTGCATAAGTCAAGATGAGACAGCAGAGTCATTAGACACCCTAGTCATCAACTTGGGTTAGTGTAATTAACTAACCAGTCAAGTAGCAGCACAATGAGGTAAAGCCATCAGTTTAATTAATAGGAGGTTTTACCTTGTTGTGTAATTTCGTTGAAAAAATCTTTACATATCTCCTGCGACTATGTGGATTCATTGAAATTATTCAACACATAGCGTATACAGTTAAGATTAAATGTAAAGTTAGAGAACAATGGTAGGTTATTGCTGTAATAAAGATATCGCCCTACATACTGTTACTCGAACAAGGTTTGCTCTGTACCTTGACATCAAAACAGAGCAAAGCGTTATAACAGACACTAGGATGGACAAGAGCAGGGAAGAGATTGCTAACTTTCGTAAACATGGATATTACGCTCACCATGAACATCCTAGAAGATATAAGAGCCTATGCACATTAACATTCGTTAACGTCATGACATTAGCCACGATGGAAAGACTATATTCCTTTTTGGTAAATTGTGTATAGTTTAGTACACGACACGAAGAATCTACCACGAGTTTGCAACGGTGTGGCAGTAGAAGAAGTGTTAGGGTTGTGTATAGGCTCTAAAAATTTAAACAAAGGAGAAACAAATGATAAAACTAAAATCAAAAGACAGAATAATATCTATGCTTGTAGATTTATTATCTGATAGTGATAACATTGGTGATATGTCAGTAGAAGGATGGATAAACGCATTAAAATGGGTATTATCTATGGACGATACTGAAGAACTAAGTGAGGCATACAATGCAGAGACTAGTAGTTAAACAACGAGTAACAACTTCATCATTAATGGAATTAAAACCAATAGATTATGAACGTAGTGCATATGATTGGATTGATTTAGGCATAGTATGTAATGGTTTAAGAAATGATGAAGGTATAGTACTTGTACAAATGAAAATAGGTTTATTAAAAAACTTAGGTGCAAAAGTAAAAGACTATCCAAATGAAATTGTAGATGTAATAGAAAAATACTATGGAGCAGAACATGGTATTAGACATCAAACACCACATCTTGTTGAATCAGTATTGTGGCGTAAACCAAACAATTTAAAAAAACTAATTAAAAAATATAAAGGAAAGGACATGAGAACAAAATGGTAATAACAGAACAACGTTTTGAAGAGCTATGTACTCAACATGGTGGTAATCCTGAAGACTACAAACGTTTTGACAACTTAGGTGTTTGGATGTTTGAAGATGGCATGATTATACATCAACCAGAACAAAACTGATAGGAATAATCTTATATATTAATTAAATTCTAACAGAGATAGGAAGAACTATTCTTTAGTGTTATCTTCCTTCTTGAGCAAAAACGGTTTTTCCTATCTCTAAAATATAAAAATGGAGGTAATTATGAGATGTATGATACATCCAGACATCAAACCACAGATGACTGAAACTAGTTATGTAGAAATAGATAAACATACTGATGAATATGTAACTAGAAGTCATGATGTAGTTTATTGTCCACAATGCTTTGAAGAAGCAGCAGAAGAAGGTAAAACTATGCAGATGCAGATGCAACCTGCACCTATCAGATATACCTTAACTAAAGATGAGGTTAAAACAATCAAAATAGAAAACCAACTAAAAGATCTAGAGAATAATCATATAGATAGATGGTTGGAAGGAGGAGAATGGAAATGAGTAAAATGACATTGATTGGTCAGTTTAGTAGAACACTAGGTTATCTTGCTTTTGGTCTTAACAATGTATTGAGATTTGTTGGAACAGCAACTAGTAAAGTATCAAATGTAGTAAATAGTAAACAACGTTACGACATTGAAATACTTGTAGATGGTGCAACAACAATAACACACAATAACCAAACTGAAACACAATTGCGTAATTGTCTTGAAGGTATGGATAGATTTGGTGTTACAGAAGTCATTATAAAACAACATGTTAAAGAACAACAAAAGGAGAAAGAAAATGACAACTAAAGAGTTACTACAAGATATACAAGAGTTTCTTGACCAACTTGGTACAGCTAAACCATTGTATGTAAACAGAGCTAAAAAGTTATCAAAAGCTATTGATTATCACATGGGAGTTTTAGACAATGTATCTGAAACTAAATAACGATAATAGATTGCAGTTTGGGGTGTTGTTAACATTAGACGAAGTTGATACTATCATACTTGGTTTAAATGAATTAGCAACACCAGAAGCTGACAAACTACAAACAGAGCTGATACATTTAAAAGCTAAAGCTAAAATCAAAGGGAAACAAACTTATGGAGAAACAAAAAGATTGTGAACATAAAAACAAAGAGTATATACCTGCAGAAATTGACAATTATGTAATTGAAAATTTAATCTGTTTAGATTGTCACAGTAACTTATCACTAGAAAGGGAGGACATATGAGTCCAGCATTTATAGATAATATGATGTACGTTGGAGATACACCTTGGCACAAACAGGGTGTAAGAGTAGACGATGCTCCAACAATAGAAGAGGCATTGCATTATGCAAAGCTTAATTGGGAAGTAATAAAAGAACCTACTTATATATATCCTAACAATGGATATGGAGGTAAGAAAACAGGTCATTATGTAACTTTACGAGAAGACACTCATCAGATACTGGGTAATGTATCTGGTAAATATGGTATCTTACAAAATCGTGAAGCATTTGAACCATTTGAACCACTACTTGATATGGGTTTCAAACTAGAAACAGCAGGTAGTGTACAAGATGGTAAGAAAGTGTGGATACTTGCTAAGTCTCCAGAAAACTACAAAGTAGGTGATGACCTTATAGAACAATATGTATTGCTATATACATCACACGATGGTTCAGCTGGTAGTGTATTTAGACCTACAGGTGTTCGTGTAGTATGCTACAATACTATTGAATTAGCATTATCAAGACAAGCCAAATGGCAATATTCATTAAAACATACTGCTAGTATTAAAGACAGAGTTAAAAATCTTACAAAAATTATAGGAAGATCTAACGGAGACTTTAAAGCTGCTATTGATGACATGAATAACTTTGGTGAAATAGAAATGAACGAAGATTCATTAGACCTATATCTTGAAACAGTTATACCATTCTTAAAAGACAGAAACAAAGAATCTAACCCAGAAATGGGTATCTTTGTACGCAATACTGCGTTACCTGTATACAATAAGATTAAAGATAACTTTTACAATGGTATGGGTAATAAAGGTGAAACACTTTGGGATGCATACAATGCAATCACTCAGTATTACACACATGACAAACAATATAAAGACTGGGTAAGAACTACACAGTTTGGTGCTGGCTATGATTATAATGTAAAAGCATTTAAAATAGCACAGAAATTTGTAAATGTCACAAGAAAAAACAATCAATCATTCAGCTTAAATTAGGAGGTAATTAATGGATGACTTTAAAACAGCAACTATTACAGAAAAACTAAACTACATACAGCATGAGCTAAAAGTAAAAAAGTCAAATGTAAATAGTTTTGCTAAATTCAATTACAGGACACTAGACGACATCTTTGAAAATGTAAAGCCGCTGCTAGGTCAAACTGCTTGCGTTCTTACAATTTCAGATGAACTAGTAGATAAAAATAATGGTACTTATGTTAAAGCAACAGTTGAATTATCAGACGGAAATGACAGTATATCTGTAGATGCATTTGCTAGAGAATCTGTTGGTAAGAAAGGTATGGATGACCCACAGATGACAGGTACTGCATCAACGTATGCTAGAAAGTATGCTTGTAATGGTTTGTTTGCAATTGACGATACAGAAGATTCTGATAGCATGGACAATCGTGAGCAAACATTACTTAATGGTAAGAAACCAACTAAAGGTCATATAACTATAGACCAAAATATAAAGCTAGATAGATTATCACGAGATCCAGCTTTAAAAGGTAGTGGTACTTCAGCAAAAGTTAGAAAACTAATTGATGAGAACCCTACTGAAGAAAGAGCTGACAAAGCTATAGTTAAGTTACAAAACGCAATCAAAAAAGCAAAGGAGGCTAAATAATGGCTGGATGTTACAGACAAGTCGTTAAAGCTAAATCTGTATCTGCAAGATACAATGAACCACCTAAATCATATATGTCATGGAACAATGACGTATGTTTAGATGTTGTAATAGAGAAACAAAGTAAAGATGGTAGTTCTTATGACTACACATTTACTATTTCTGGCAACTACAAGAAAGACAATCCTAAGAATCCTTGGGGTAGTGCATTCAAAGTTGCTAAGTTCTTTGAGGCTGTTGGTGTAAATACTAAAGACCTCAATGGAGATATGGTAATACCTGATGCATGGTTTGACCAAGCAATAGGTAAAGAGTTCTCTTACATTACATATCCAAGTGATAGACTTAGAGACAATGGCAAACCATTTTGGAATGACTTTGACATTGTTGCATCTGTTGCTGCAGGTCAAGATGCTCACAAAGCAGAATTTGATAAGCAAGTTACTGATGGATGGATAAAAGTCTATGAAGAACCTACTGAAGAACCTTCTGCTGATAGTTCTGATGTAAGTGACGATATGGATTTGTAATCATGGGTAAGCCAACAGTTACACAGATATTGATAAATTGGCTTAAATCTCGTATGGAGGTTGGCAACTTTAAGGTTGCCAGCCACGAGGTTGAGAATGATTTGACTCGATATGGTTTAGTATATCACGACAAACTATTTAATGCAGGTACTGCAGGTAGATATTGGCGTGAGTTTAAACGTACTCCAGAGTTAATGCAACGTATCGATATAAAGGAAATAAACAGAGTTAAAACGAAAAGTGCAGAACACACATGGGAAATAACACTTATCTAATAGAATACGCAATCAACACAGTTGCAAATCGTAACAAATTTTGCACAGTTGCTGAGTTCAAAGATGTTCTAAACAAGAACAAAAATAGAGAAATATATCGCAGTATGTTTTTGTATGAACCTGATGAAATAAAAAAACATCATGCTGAACATGGCACAGTAGCAAGATACAATGGTAAGCAAGCAATAGATAAGTTATATATTGACGTAGACCTAGAAGGGCAAAAACAAGGTGATGCAACTATAGAAAAAGTTGGCAATCTTGTTAATGATATACTAGAACTAGGTGTAAAAGAAGAACATATTAATGTATGGTTTTCTGGTAGAGGTTTTCATATACATCTACCAAACATCTATGGTTTTGAACCAAGCAGCAGTATTGCTGCACAAGTCAAAGCTACAATGCAAAGAGACTTTGCTAAATACATAGATAATATCTACGACAATACTAGACTTATTCGTGCTAGTTATTCTCTTAACAAAAAATCTAATAGGTATAAAGTTCCCTTGCCTCTCGTAGCAGTAACTACTAATCAATGGGCATACTCTGAAGTATTGGACTTCGCTAAAACCAATTCTAAAATGTTTGCACATAGAAAGTTACCTGATGAGGTAAGCGAGCTTTATCCTAATCTCCTTCCACACATACCTAGTGAGAAAAATGAAAAGATAACAAAAGCTATTTTTACTAATGTAAAATACAAACCAACTAAACATATTACATGCATACAACATATGTATAATGCTGGATATGTACATGGTCATAGACATAAGCATTTGTTACGTCTTGCTAGTTTATGGATTACCAAGTTTGGTTTTCCTAAAGAAGCAGTTATGAGTATGGCTAGAGCGTGGAATAAATCATTAACACAACCATTGCCAAACGAAGAAGTTAGTTCTGTATTACGCAGTATAACTACTAAAGATGGTTACAATTATAGTTGTAGAGATGAAGTGCTTTCAAGATATTGTGATAGCAAATGTACTCTGTACAAATACAAAGATCTTGATGACAATGTAGCAGCAGTTAATTCTAGTCAAATGGCACAGTTATTACTAGAAGCTTACACAGAAGACTTTACTAATAGGTCATTTAACATAAAGGATATATTTCCGTTTATGACACAAGACTATGTAGTTAAGTGTGGTGAGCTTGTTGTACTAACAGGTGATACTAAACTAGGCAAAACTGCTTTCTGGCAGTATATTATTGCTAACATTGACATACCAACTTTGTTCTTGTCCTTAGAAGTACAAGCTAAACTAATGTCTAGACGTTTCTATCAGATAGCATTAGGTAAAAGCAAAGAACAAATAGAAGATATGTTTATTGCTGGTAATACTAACATGATAGAAGAAGGCGTAAATAAACTTGCACATTTAGAAATTATAGATTCTAGTGCAGCACCTGATGTAAGTCAGTATGCTGAAATGATAGATAAACATGATGTCAAGATTATTGTAGTAGATACATTAGACGTAGTTCAAGCTAAATTTGCTAAGAAAGAACCATTGCAACAGCAGATATATATTATTAATGCTCTTAAAAACCTTGCTGTCGAGAAAGACATTATTGTACTTGCAGTTAATCATTTATCCAAAACTGCAAGCTACAGACATAAAGAAGGTGAAGAGCTTGATGTATATAGTGCAAAAGGTGCTAGTGACGTAGCACAAAAGTCAGACAAGATAATAGCGTTTATGGGTAATAAACAAAGTAAGAAACGTAAGATTAAATCTCTTGCATCTCGTGACGAGTCAGACTTTGAAATAGTCACAGCATTTGACTGGAAAACATTTAGTTTTTCTAAATATGCATAAACAATAATAAATAGGGAAAGTATAACAGCTTTCCCTATTTATAAATAAAATAAAGGGTACTATGAAAAATGCAACACATTACACTATATTAGGTGTACCAATAGTAAAAATTACAAAAAGAGTAGATAGTGACGGAACCAATACCTATCATAGTAATAGAATAATATTGTTCAACTTGTTCTTGTTTGGTGCAGGATATGCATCACAAAAAGAAAGTGAACATATACATTTTAACGTAGGAATTACAAAGTTTGAATTACTTTGGAGTTTCTGCATAAGAAAAAGGTGGTTATTATGAAAATATATCCTAATTTAAAATCAACTAAAATGCAACAATTAATATCATTACTAGGTGATTTAGAACATACAGACAGGCAAAGAATGTCTAGAGATGGTCAAGAAATACTAGATAATATATTTGAATTATTAGGTATGCCTAAGTATGATGACATGATAAAAGCAGCAAAGGAGGAAGAATGATGGCTAAAGAAGATTGGAACGTAGTCAAACGTAAACGAGGTACAGAAGTATTCGTTGGCAACGGATATAGAGAAATATTCATTGGACACTCTGATGAAATGACATCACATGAATCACACAGAACTACTGTTCTTATTGCTCATATAATTAGAAAAGCATTAAATAGGGATAATCCATATGAGCGGAGGTAGAGCTGCCAAACAAAAAGGCAATAGAGTGGAACGAGAATGTGTCAATCTAGCAAAGGGTTTTGGTTTTGAATCACGCAGAGCGTGGGGTTCAGATGGAAGATCTTTAGGTTGGCACGAAGAAGTAGATATAGTAATAGATTTACCAAAGTCAGAACCATATAAGTTTCAAGTCAAAGCTCGTAAAAAAATTGGTGACTTATATAAACCTTGTGATGATGTTTATGGACAAATCATAAAAGAAGATAGAGGAGAACCATTAGTAACTATACGTTACAAAGACTTCTTACTCCTGTTAAAAAAAATAACAGAGTAGAAGGTCTCTTTTGACAAAGTTTTTTTAAAAAAAGATTTTAAAGGAAGAGGCTGATAAATGAAAGAGGTGGTACTGGTTGGCGCTAAGTGCCACCTCAACAACTAAGGAGATAAAATGAATAAACATATCCAATCAGAAATAGAAGATATAACTAGTATCTTAAACCATGTGGAAAGTTTTACATCATGTCCTCATGTTAAAGATGCAGTACCATTACTTAAAATAAAATATAATCGTGTAAAGGAATATATAAATGACTCACATAATAGAGAGCTATTTGGAAAGGACTACTAAAGAAAAAGTAGTCAATGGAACTGGTAGAAAGACTTGTGCATTAGATAAAAAGGCAGATAAACTAATAAAACATTGTAGACAATGTAAACGTTGCTGGGAACCAGTATGTAAACCTGACAGTTCTAAAACACAATTCTTATGGTACAATGACTTTCCTGCATACGGAAAGGAGATTGAAACATGTCCTACATGTCAAATGAAGAACAAAAACAATTAGAAGAAATGTTATCAAAAGCAATCGAGGGATACGATAAAATTTTAACAACTAACGCAGATAGCGGCACAATTAAAAAAATTGCTAAAGAACATTTAGATAGAATAATACATAACAAAAAATAGGAGGTGTTATGAAAACATATTATTTTACTGCAACTGCTCATGCATGGGTAACTGCACCTGACGAGCAGGATGATGATGAGATGGTAGAGTGGATTTTAGAAGATCCCTTGAGACATATAATAGAAGACCCAGATATAGATATAGAAGACTTATCTGTAGGTCAAAATGGTAATTGGAAATGGCTTATTGAAGGAAATCCAGTAAGAAATGTAATAAAATAATGGAGGTATTATGACAAAACAGAGTATAAAAGAAATCTTTAAAAACGAAAAAGTACAGCTAGGTGCTGGTGCTATGGAAGTTATTGAAGATGAACTTAGAAGAAAAGTAAGAACAATGGCAGCTCGATGCACATTGGGTAATGTAAAACGTCTTACACCTGAGTTAATATGGATTGCATTAGGAAAGCCTAATCAATTTGTCTAGTATAAATAAAGAGGTTGCTACGCTCATACAAGAACGCCTTGATAAAGGTGCAGAAAAGTATGGGCGTGACATACCTTTAAACGATAAAAGAGATTTCTTGCAAGAATCAATAGAGGAAGCATTAGACAATGCTATATATCTTGCATGTTATCTAATACAAATAAAAAAGGGTATAAAATGAAATTAACATATTACGTTAAAAAACAAATAGATAGTGATGATATAATAGACGTTAATATTGCAGATGCTAATATGTCTGATTATCCAGACCTAACTGATGCATATATAGCTAATATAACTCATCCAGATGTTACACTAACTGCAGAAGACTGCGAATCATTACAAGAAGAAAATGATGAATGGTTTTACGAATTAGCATTAGAAAAAGCAAGAGAGGGTAGCCATGGGTTATAGGTCAGAAATATGTGCAGGTGTACCAATAGAAGATAAAGATAAAGCATTAGCTATTATAAACGAATGGGATGCTATAGGTACAGGTATGCTAGATAGATTCTGGGATAAAAACCCAGATGGTAGTAAAAAAGACCCAGTAGAATACTTTTATATGCAAGCTGATTATTGGAAATGGTATGATACTTTTGAAGATGTTTCAGCATTTGAAGATTTCATACTTGATGATGATAAAAGATTCTTAACTTGTTTAGGGGAAGATGGTGAACATCATACTAATTATGGTGATTCAACAATGCATGACATATATGTAGTGTCAACACTAGCTGTAGAAGGCGATATTAAGTGGCAACATAAACGACAAGATGGTGTTTGGAAATTATGATTATCTTATCAGTTTGGGATTGGGTGTTAAATATATTTTTATTGAGTACGTCTGTGTTTGTATTTATAATTAGCATGTATATGCTTGCACTTTTTGTGTATATATTAGCAGATTTTGCTAATTGGGTTATAAATAAAAAACGCATTTAAGCACCCAAAAAACACTAGGCGAGTGTTATATCGACAAGACTAATAATCTGTCCATATAACGCTCCCTAGTGGCGTTAAGTGACCCCATAGTAGCTTCTATTTACTCACCTAAAGTTTCTTCTATCCTGCTTTTTTGTCTACTTCTACGTTTTTCTCTTTCAAGCCTAGACTTCATCTGATTAACAGGTAATCTTAAAAATATTTCACCAGCTCTTTCTGGTCTTTCTGAAAACTGAACAAGCTGTCTTACACCTCTTCCAAACGGAAACATAGTATATGCAGTATAAGAACTAAATTTTTCCCAGTCACCAGTCAGCAGCTCTATTGCTGCATCAGGTATTCTAGCAACAGGTGGCTTTAATAATTGTAATGCCCCTAACTTGCTACCCCAGAATGCCATATCTCTTTCACGCTTGTCTCCATATAAACTATCTGCTATAGATTGAAATGTATCTAATGGTGGTGCTAATGCAGTATCAAAAATACTAAACATAAATGCACTACCCAATGCAAACATGAACAAGTCAATCATATATGTATCTTTAAATCTTTCGTACTCTGGTGTACCTTCTTTAAATCCATATAACTTAGCTTGTCTATAAAATTCTTTTCTTGTTCTTACGGAGTTCCAAACAAATAATTTAAACCTAGATAATACTTTACCAACAGCAGTTCTCATAAATGCTGGTCTTGCAGAGTTTTGATAAAGGAATTGAGTATTTTCTATACCTCTCATTGCCATATTAAAAACAAAAGGATCTTCTATAGATAACTCTCTTCCTTCAGCTCCAAACTTTTTTACTGCTTGCATTGCATGTGCAGTAAACGCATTTAATCTGTTTATGCGTTCAGAGTTCTGCATAAAGAACGAGCCATATTTAACCATAGTATCCATTACGTTGTATTTTCTTACAACTTCCATAACACTTAAATTTGGATTTTTACTTTTTGCTGCAGTTGTTATTTCTCGTTTAAATGTTGATAAATTAACACCAGCTTTTTTTAATCCTGACCTAAGTCTTGGATTAACATCAAACTCATTCTGTATAAATGCATCAATAACACCTCGCTCTTCAAGGTATTGTAATAATTCTTTTCTATTCTTAGCAGTCTTACCATTATTAAGTTTTACAACTTCATTGCCTTTACCATCAGTTAATAGCATGTCATATATTTTTTTATTGCTGTAAGTATCAGCAAAATTTTTAATACCTGCACTACCAATAGTCATAGCACTACCACTAAATATATTAGTTGCCCATGTACCTGTGTTTGCTAACAAACTCATCAATTGATACTGAGCTTCCATTCTACCTAATTCATGTAACTTACGACTAAAATATTCTTTTCTTGCTTCTTTACTCTTAGGAGCATGCTTAAAGAAAGGAGAGCTTACACCTTTATTTTGATAATATTTTTCAAATATATTAATTACATTTTCATCAGAAGTAAGATAAAATAAATTTCTTTTGTCTTTTAATTTTAATGGACTTTTAGGACTTACCATTTCTGTTGAAAAATATGATTGATGTCCTAATATACTTTGTAAATATAATTTTACATAGTCTGCCCAAACTTCTACAGGATTTTTATAATCAGAGCCTTTTAATTGTTCTTGTTCTGCTTTAGATACTTTATATCTTGTTCTAGGATTTCTAGTTAACCTATGAACCATATTATTAATTTCATACTGACCTTTTATAGCAGTAGCATTATTATAATAACTGCCAACAAGTTTATCTAAATACAATTTAAATATAAAAGGACTCTTATCAAATCCTGGCATATCTACAACTCTATTTTTTAAATTACCAACAAGACTACCTTGACTAGTAAATTGTACATTTAAATCTGATTCCATTATCTTACTAGGTTCTATTAATTCACCGTAAGCAAAAAACTCTTCAGCACCTGCAAGTTTATTTTCTTGCTGTCTGTTATACTCTAAGAATGCTCTATCAGCTCTTTGAGCTGCCATCTCTGGAGTTAATCCTTTAGCTATAGCTTTTGAGTAAGTATCACCATATATATCATTAGCTTTATTTTCTATAAAAGTAACAATCTCTCTTGCAGATTTTTTAGTAGCACCAAAGTTCATGTGAGGCATGTAGCTAGTAACATCACGCTGTCCTATGCCTTTCATAAATTGGTGCATCCTGTCTCTATATACAAAACTATCTTTCTGTCTAAAAGCTTCTTTCTCTAATCTTGTGCCAAGCATGGTCTTACTAAATTCTATTTCATTTAATATAGCTTCTTCCATTTTTAATTCACGCTGATAACGTTTAATACCATCTATACCTACAGTTCTAATTACTTCTGGTTTATTTATATTATTGTTATCAATTACAGTTCTTCTAAAATGTTGTAAATCCATTTTACCATCTGCATTCCATCTCATATATTTATTTAGTACTCCACCAGTAGACTTATACCATGACTGGAAATCTTTATCCATTACCCAAGTACCATCTGCATCAGTTGCCTTAATACCTTTAGAATCTTTTGTATAAATTAAATCATGCATACCTTTAAAAAATTCTGTAACAGGTTTATTGAGAGCTTCTATCTGTGCTAATTTTTTTGGGTTACTAGGAACAATTCCTTTTTCTCTAAAATCAAACAACTCTTCAACAAGCTTTGTTCTCTCTTCTGTACCATATTTATTTAATTCTTTTTCAATATTTTTATAATATTTATTCTCATAGTATACTATATCTTTACTAATACTTCTTTCGTTAGCTCCATGATACCTAGCTATCTCTCCTACAGGACTTGTAAAAAAGAATATAGGTTTTCTTACATCACCACTAGCTGTTTTAACAGGAGCAAAGTATTGAAAATATTTATTAATAAGACCTTTAGTAGCCATTTTTTCATCTGCAAAACGAGGATCTCTATACCAATAACTTAAATCAAACTTTAATCTATTAGGGTCTTGTATGCCTTTAAAATATCTATTAATAGCAACAATATCTTCCATTCTCATAGTACTAGCTTCTCTAGGTTCTATACCGCCAGATAATATACTTGTAAAATATTCAAACCATTGTTCAAAATTTTCTTTAATTACTCTATGTCTATTAAGATTTTTTCTAAACTGTTGCACTTCTTTTAGTTGTGCTTCATTAATAGCCAAACCTTCCATAGCTTTAGATGTAGTTAATTCAGTTAAAGTCTCTTTAGGTGATTTATCCATTAAAATCATTTCTGCTTTTGGTGGATTGAACAAATCAAATTGACTAGGGTCTACTTTTTTAGGCTTAGACTTAGGAGGTGTATTTTCATTTAACAACTCTTCAGTTGTTTTTATTGCTAATTCTTTTAATGTCGATATACTTTTAGCTTTAGCTTCAAGTTGTGGAGACTCTTGCTCAACACCTCTATTAAATACTTCTTCCATTTTACCATAAAATTCTTTTTTAGTTTCAAATGGAATACTTCTAGCACTATGTATATCTTTATATAGTTGGTTATGTCCAAAAAATCCTTGAGTCTTTTTAAATGTAATAGGACTTAATAATAATGTATGCCAATATTTCATTAAAGGTTCTGGTGTAAAATTATTATCTACTGCTAAATCTAAAAGCTCTTGTGATGTTTTTTGTATTTGTCTTTCTAAATTTTCTAATACACCATCCTTATCTAAACGTACTGTAGCTTGTAATTCTTCTTTTATTTTTTTATTACGTTCTATTAATCTAGGTATTAATTCTTTTATTGCATTTCCTTTAACACCTGCAGAATCTATTGCTTTATGTAAATCTAAAAAGTTTTTATGCAGTAATTCTATTGTAGAAAAATGAGCTAACCCTCTACCTATATTATCAAATGCAAAACTATATTGAGATATTCTAGGGTCTAGTTTGCCTCTAGGATTCATATCAAAATTAAATTCTTTAGCTAATATTCCTAAATGCGTTTCTATAAACTTAGTTAATTCTTTACCACCTATTAATCTTAAATTGTTTGCTGCCTGTTGCTGCACAGGTAAACTTTCCATTAATCTTGAATAAGCTCTAGTAATAATAGGAAAACTAAAAGACTCTATATTTAACCCTGCATTTTCCATACGTTTTACTAATGCAGGAATCATACCAGTCAATTCATGTTTTTTAACATTTACATTTGTTCTGGTTAACAATCTACCTAAATCAAATATATCTAAAGCTTGACCTGTGCCAAATCTGCTTTTATTAAGTATAGCTTTACCATCACTATTTGGCTTTCTAGTTATAGAATATGTTATATCATTTTCTGTAGTTAGTACTCTTTCACCTACATCAATGTCTAACTTAGCAATTTCTTTAGGTTCTAGTTTTAATATAACTTGTCCACTCTTAGTGGTTTCCCATGCTCTATCTTTTAATATACTCCACGAGATTTGTCTTACACTAGATTGTGGCTTTACTACTCTTAATGCATCTAGTATTGTAGAAAATGGTGTATTAATAGCTTTACTTTTTAATTGATTATATCCAAAATAATCTTTTGGCAATTTAATATCTGAACCATTACGTTTTACTAAATCAAGCTCACCTGTTTTTTCATTTGCTTTATATACTTTCATATCAAATAAAGCATCAAACAATACTCTAGTGTGTGCAACAGAAGGCTTTATTGTAGGGTCTGTACTAGCATCTGCTGATTTGTTTACAACTGCTGTACCAAGATCCCTAAAGAATTGCATTCTGTCAACTCCCATGACACTACCTTTTTTAACTTTTATGTTAGCAACAAAAGTTTGCCCACCATCTTCAAATGTAAAATCAACACTATTATTATTCTTAAGTATATAATCTGCAAAGTTTTGCATAGCTATCTTTGCATTTAAACTAGTACCCATACCTTGCTTTGCAGAATAAGCCATCTGTGATGCTCTTAATCTGTAAGCAGGATTGTACATAAACATTTGATATTCTATATCTTCTACTTTATTGTAACCCTTATCACCTTCTTTTTTATTATAACCTTTGAATCTTTGCACTTCTGTAGCATCTAAGTCTGCATTAGAAAATATCCTATCTATTTCTTTAGCATAATCACTAGGTGTGCCATCTTTATTTTCCCATGCTGCTCTTTCATCTTTTACTTCAACAAACTTCTTTCTTAAATCATTACTGATTCCTTGATAGAGTTTGATACTGTCTGAGTCTTTATCTGCACCTCCAAGGTATTTATTATCCTTGTGGTGTGTGAACGAACCAGAACCTCTCTGCCCTGTAAAACCCCTAAAGCGTAACTGCCTTGTACCAGAGACACTATCAGCAGGAATGCGAATAGCGAGGAGCATAAATGTCTTATCCCATTCTTTAATGTTACTTCTGGATTTATTCCCAGTATATTGCTCCCAAGCTTCGCCCAAATTGACTCGCTTGTCGATAGTTTCCATAGTAGCTTTGCTATCAGTTTTTTGTGCATTTTTTAATTTCCTTTGGTATATAGCTTCTAATTCTTTTTCTGGTATGTATTTAGTTTCTATAGGCATTTTTTTAAACATGTTGTCTAAATACACATCGCCCTCTCTTAATTCTTTAATCCCTTTTTGTACATATTCTGGGTCTATTATTATACTTTCACCTTTGTATGTAAATAGCTGGTCAGGTGTAAATGCTTTCAACCAAGACTTACCACCTGTATAGATATATGGATTAGCAAATCTTCTTACTAAAAATTTCTTTAAAGCATTATGATAATTTTCTTTAAATACAGTATTACGCACTGCGTATGTTCCAGCCATAGCTTGTGCTAATATTTTATTAGATGCATGAAATTGCCTAAAGTCAGAATTAGTATCAAATTCAAAATCTATATCTAACTTACCTTCTCCCTCTAATTTCATTATCTTGTCCATTACCTTACCTGCAACTCTGCTGTCAGGAAACTTAAGTAATGTATCTTTTATAAAGTCTAATGGTAATTCATTCAAAGAAAGGTCTGCATCTTCTATTATCTTATCTAATTCTTTTAATTGTTTATCAGATAACTTTTCATTCTTAGCTCTTACTTCATTTACTTTTTCTGCAAAAGATCTTCCTCTTTCTGTACCTTGTAAACTAGGTTCTAATATTTCTTTAAAATATTGTTCAGCAAAATCTGGAAACTGATTACTAGATGCATGTAAATAAAATTGTCTTGCAATTTCATCACCTTTAATAGATTTAAATGGGTCTTCAAATGTACCTGTACTAACTTGCATATGTTCAATAGGTACTTCAAATGTTTTAGGATTTTTAATAGAAAAAGTATTGGATTTAGAATTGTAAGTAAACTCTGTGTTTATTTCTAAATTACCTCTTAACTTAGCTCCACTATCAAACACAATAAAATCTAAGCCATTTTCTTTCATAAAGTTATTCCAACGACCTGTAGCTCTTTGTCCATTTGATTTAGTAAACAATGCACCTAATCCAGTATTGCCAGCTACAACTGGTTTAATATGACCTACCATACTATCTTGACCCATATACTTAACTACATTGTCAAAAAATTTATGAGCAATAATTAATCCACCATCAGTATCACTATTACCTGTAGTTTCTATATCTTTAATTATCATTCCTCTTATTTTACCATTAGGAATAGTTTCTGTAAAACTAGCAGCATTTAATGGTGTCATTCTATTTGTTATAAGAGTTAATCTTTTATTTAAATCTGCAACAGACTTACCATAACCTTTATTTAACAATAAACCTAAACCTTGTAAGCTAGGAGAGTTCTTATTAACTAACCCATTCATTGCAGCATGATGCAGCACATTGCTAATCCATTTACGTTCATATAATCTATTTGTACCAAAAATACTTTTATCTGATGCAAGCCCAGCTTCAAAAGTTTTTTCTATAGCACTTCTAATAACAGGGTCACCTTTAGACATAGCATCAAATATCATTTCTTTTGTTATTTGCACATTGCCTAAAGTGTCTACATAATTAGCAATTAACATAAAAGTTTTATCTTTTACACCACTATATATATACTTGCCTTGTTCTTCTAATTTATTTTCTATCTTGCGAAGTTTATTACTATCTACTTTAAATATTACGTTTTCACCTTGTGGTGCAAAATCTAATATTTTATAAGCTTGACCATTTTTAGTAACACCATGTGTCATAAACGAAAAACCACCAAAACCTAAGTAATTTATAGGTAGTGTAACATACCTTTCACCTAAACTAGTTGTACCAAATGTTTTATCTTTTGTACTTTTTACTTCTATATCACCAAAAGCTTTATCTCTAAAATAAAATACTTCTTGTGTAGGTTCTGTTTCAGTATGCCACTTTCTTCTATACCTAGCTTCATGTTTAGTAGTTAAGTCATTACCTATTAATTTTTTAAGATTAGTTATAAATACTTCTACATTTCTACCACCTTCTGCTGATAAACTTTCAGCAGTAGCTTGTTCTCTAGCTGATATAAAATCTTGTTCTGTTCTAAATTGTTTTTTATCAACTTCTTTATATACTTCTTTATCTGTATTTTTTAAATACTCTATCTCTCTAGTAATAGGATCCATAAAATCACTTTGTTGGTCAGCATATAATTGAGCAGAAGTACTTTCAGCATCTCTTAATCTACCTTGCAATACAGCCATTGCATCTGCGGCTCTTAGTCTGTAAAATGCTTGTATGTTAGCATCATTAACTTCTCTACCAGAATTTTTAATATAAGTTTCTGCTAGTTGTCTCCATCTTGCTTCTGGAAAGTTTTTTTCTAAATAACCTAATGAAGAACCAGTAGCACCTTTTAACCTTTCAGAATTAGGAAAAGTAAGTGACTCACCCATAGGATGTTCATATAAAATAAAATCTTGTGTTCGTTTAGTTATAGTATTCCAATCTTTAGCATGCTCTGGGTCTAATATATCTTGCATATTTCTACCCAATCTCTCACCTTTTTTGCCTATCATCCATTCACCAGCAGCTTGTTTGTAAGCAGGTCTAGTATTATAACCAAAAAATCCACCTAACAAATACTCATAAATTTGCATTTCTATAGGGTCATTTCTCATAGTAGCAGGTAAACCCATAAACAAACTAGCTACTCCAGCTCTTAATCTAGCATTAGCTTTTTGTATTTGTTCTGGACTACCTTTATACATTTTACCTACAGATACAAAATTACCTATACCACCAAATGCACCACCTGCTATAGCTCCACCTACAAATGCATCAGCCATTATATCAGAACCTTTCCATACAGAACTAACAGCACTAGCTACACCAAGACCTAATGCTTCTTCAGTTATTTGTCTAGTAGCAGCACCTTTTCGTAAAAAATCTATAGTTTCAGCACCAGTTTTTTCTAAAACTTTATCAAAGGTAGCTTTTGTACCTCTAGAAAATTTCATTGGAATAGCAATATCATCTAGTGTTTTAATACCAGCTTCTAATGCTTGATACATTCCTGTACCTCTAAATTTACTAAAAACAGATAATGGCGCTCTCATAATAGCAGGAGCAAAACCTGCAAGATGTCCAAGTTGTCTAAATATTGCTTCGCCTGTTGTACGAGGTTCTTTAGGTATTAGGTCAAATGTAGTTAGACCTTCTAAAAATCCTGCTTGTGCTTGTTGGAAACCTCTTCTTAAACTAAAATTACCTTCTAGTCTTTTAAAGTTTATTTCATTTTGTTCTGCTAATGCTTCCAACTCATCTAGTTGGTCGTCATTAAACATATCAGGATTAGCTCTGTATGTATTTATAAGGCTCTTTACTTTATAGCCTTCGTATGGATTAGCCAATTAATCTCCTAATAAATAATTTAATCCTAATAAACTACTACCACCTACAGCACTATAATTTAAATATTTTTCTGCAACATCCATTGGTATGTTTAAATTTTTAGATAAATTAGATGCTGCTTTAAATCTACCCATTCTTGCATAATTTGCTCCAGCTCTACCCATGCCTATTCCTAATCCAGCAGCACCTCTGCCTAACGAACCAGCCATTTGACTTGCACCTTGTGCAAATCCACTTTCTGCTATTCTACTTCCAATAGACCTTGCACTATCTTCTGCTGTTCTAGCTCCACTCATTCTATTTCTTACAGCCTTTAATGCATCACTAGCTCTGCCTTTTAATGCTCCAGCACCAAATGATACAGCTTTACCTGCTCCTAATAGTCCTGCTCCTAATCCACCTACCATACCAATAGTAGAAGCTATAGAATCTAAATCTGTTTCACCAAAAGCTTTTTCGCCTCTAGCTACAGGTCTATAACTATCTGGAAGTAATCCAAAAGTAGCCATATCTCCTAATTCAAATATAGCTTTTCTAATTGGTTTACTTTCTCTTTTAAAATTTCTATTCATAGCTTTAGCAAGTTCAGCTATTACTTCTGATTCAGCATCAGTAAACTTTCTTGGGTCACTATTATATTCGTCTATAAGACTTATTATTTGCATTGGATTCATTAGTACTGTCCTCCTATGTTACCTAATTGATTTAACATTAACATGTTTAAAAAATTTGTTTGTAATTGTTGCTGTTGAGGAACAAACTGCAATATTTGATTCATATTAGCAGGAGCAACATCACTACTACTACCTATTAACCTTGACATATCTGGTTGATATGGTTGCTTTGGAGCAATTTTATCAAACTCAACACCTAACTCAGCTTTACTTTTTCTATTAAAAGGATTTTTCATAGTATTTTCAATATACTTTGTTTTTTCTCTTTGCCTATCAGCTTCACTTTCTTTTGATATAGCTTTATTAATTCCTTCTACTGCTAAACCTCTTTTATATTTAACTTCATCTTGTCTTATTTGATTAGATAAATCAAATACTCTGTCTCTATAAGCTTGGTCTGCAAGCCTTGCTTGCGCTCTTTGTTCCATTTCTCTAATACGAGCATCGTTTATTTCTTTAGCTTGTGCTAATCCTTGTGAAGTTAAATCATTTGCATCTTTTGCAAGATCTCTTTGTAATTGAAATCCTTCTCTTTTTAATTGATTAGCAGCATTAGCCATATCTTGAGTTATATCTTGTTGTCTTTTTTGCATTACTGCATTTAAAAGATTTTCTGTTCCTCTAGCATTATATCCAGTAAACCTTGTTTGCATGTTTGGTACAATCATATTATCTCCCTAATCCTAAAAAGCTACCAGCTAAATTAAATAAATTATTAGATTGACTATTTCGATATGCAGCTTGTGCATTTTGATTTTGCACAGCTTGATTATATTCAGCCATTACTCTTTGCTGATTATAAGTATTCATATTTTGAGTATTAAATTGTTCATTTTGCAATGCTCTTGCATCAACACCAGCTCCAAGTTGTCCAGCTTGACCATAAGCTCCCATAGCTAAATTACCCATTGCACTAGCAAGTTGAGTACCTTGATTAATAATACCTTGTTGCCCTTGTGCAAATTGGTCACCAGCTTGTCTATTAGCTATAGCATCATATGCTCCACCTATACCCATCATTCCTCTAGAAGCCATAGCAGCATTCATTGCATTTATACTCTGTGCTGACTGGTCACCTATATTTCTTCTTAATATATCAAATTGTCTTTGATTATATGTTGAATTAGGATTAAGCATTGCTTGAGATTGTCGAGCAAACTGCCCACCTAATCCAGATAAATCATTCATACTACTTTGTAAATTTTGATTAACATTATAATCAGATTCTGTTAATCCAAAATCAAAATCTACATTTATATCTTTTGGTCTATTTCTTCTGCTTGCTCCTAAACCCATTAAACCAAACAAACCTGCAGCTACAGGTGCTACTCCTCCAAGCATTCCTATACCTTTACCAAGAACACCACCTAATTTACCTAATGTACCCATTATATTTGATGTAGAAGGACTTCCCATATTAGGCATAGGTACATTTTGCATAGCACCTGATAACACACTATTAGCTAATGCACCTGCTTGTGGATTTAAAAAATTAACTCCTCTATTATATTGACCTAAAACACCTCCTTGGTAACCTATAGGTAAACCTGTATTAGGTGTTAAAGTTCCTATTTCTTGTGGTGGGAGATTGTTTTCATCATATCCCATTAATATTTGTCCACTAGTTAATCTTGGTGGCATAATTTACTCCTCATTTAAATTTAAAGATGCACTAGCCCAGCCTTCACTAGTACGTCCTTGTATTTTATATGTTGTTCCATCTCCTGACCTAACAACTCTAATGTCACCTTCTTTACCCAGTGACTCACTTGCTAGTGATGTAGTGTCTCTACTATTAACAGCATCTATTAATTCATTTAAATCATCATAGATTTTATCTATAACTCTTTGCATATTATTATTGTTAATTCTTTGTGGTCTTTTTTTACTTATCATGTCATTGATTTTGTTGTACGTAGTCTTCTAAATACAATACGAAATGCATCTGTTATAGCTGTAGAATCACTAGCTACTAATAATTTTATTTGAAAATGTCTAGCTTTTCTTTGAACAGTATGCGAACTATAAGAAGTACTATTTTCTGCTGTATTTACACTTATTGTAGGAGTACTATTTTCAGATAATACTTCACTTTTATAAAATATTTTATCTGCAGTAGAATTTCCCATTGTAAATTTTTTACTATACCATACCCAATTATTTCTTCTTGTTGTATTGTGAGGGTCAAATGTTTGAATTAATCCTTGTTGTGTATCAGACATTAATATTTCATTATTTTTTCCAATTACAGCTCCTAATATTCCATGATTTGTTAATCCATATGCTGAAGGATTACTTCTTTTCCAAAAATCCCACCTTCGTTTAGGAACTGTATATACCCAAAAATATTGTCTATATTCTGTACCACCACCATATCCAGTATTTATAACTGTAAAACAATAATAAAAAGATTTTCTATAACCATCATATGTAACTACTATATCATTAGCATAATTTGAATTGCTAAATTTTAATAAATTTTTTAATGCACTTCTGTTATTAATATCAAAACTAACTACATCTGGTTGCTCAACATCTTTTATTGCTACACCAATATCTTGATATTGTTGACCATTATGATAATAAATAGAATTTTTATCTAGCCAAGTCATACCTATATCAGAAACTACAACAGTATTTTGATTTTTGCATCCAATGCCAGTTAAAGTATCTTCTATATACATACCATCTGGATTAACAATATAACTTTCATTTTCAGAAAATACATATAAACGACCATTAAACCCTGCAATAGCAGTAGGTTTATTAGGTAATTTTAAACTATCTCTTATCCAATTAAATTGGTCAAAATTAAATGGTCTAGATTTAAATAAATAATTAGTTGCATCATTTATATCTGGATGAGAACAATTAGTAATATATAAAAAATTATTTATTTTTGCACTTAATCCATATTTAGGTATGGTAGTAAGTAAAGCTTCAGATATACCTGTACGAGATTCATAAGATGCTCCAGAAATACCAGAGTCTATTATAGTTTTAGAATAATATTTACCATAGTCAGGATTAGATGTATTAGAATCAGTTTCAAGCCAACCTGATTTTAATGATATAGATTTAACTAATCTAAAAAATGATGTAGGTTGTGTAGAACTAGAATCATTAGCACTAGAACGATAAACATTTATATGAGTTATTCTTTTACTTAAATTTTTAGGAAATATATCTATTTTAACATTTAATGAATCTTGTGAAATACTACTATTATCTATATGTTGCCAAGAAGATAAAGGTGATTCTTGATAACCGTCATAAAGAAAAGAAGTACAATAAAATTGATCATGATTAGAATTAATACTTCCAGTTGTATTAGCATTATTTGATATAGTTAATTCAACTTCACTTTCAGCTTTTGCAGTTAAAGAACCAGATAAACCTGCTGCCCACCTTTGTGAACCTGTTCCAGAAAAAACATTATAAGTTGCACTAGTTTCATCTAATATAGCATCATTTAAATCTAAATTAGTTGATATACTATTTCTTACTCCTCCTATTATAGAAGTTTGAGTATGATTGTAAGCAACTTTAGTAAGTCTATATAAATTAGAATTTAATACTGTACTACCTTTTTCTACCCAATTTAAATAACTAGTATTAGTATCTTGTTTTGTTAAATAAACATTATCATAAGTTTGATTAAAATCAGAACTATATGCATACACTAATCCTTTAGTACTTATATTATCTAATTTATCATTAGCTGTTATATTATCTTTAACAACTTGTAAAAAATATCTTATTTGTCCTTTTACATTTGCATTGTTATCTATTGAACCATTATAACCTATAAAATTTGTTAAACTACCATAATGCCACCTAACAAATCCACCATCAGGTATTGGTCTTACTGTTATACCAACATAACTATTACTTCCTGTAACTCTTATTAAAGGTAATTTAGGTATGCTAAAGTCAGGAGCTATTGTAGTATTGTCATTAGTACTTACACCCCAATCTCCTATATTAGGACTAACACTTGTAGCATCTGCTCCTTTATATGGAGTTCTATCATCAACTGTTATTCCAGTAGAGCCTGTTGATAAATTAGAAACAGAAACATTAAATAAATAACTTGATGTTGTAAGAATATTTCCTGCTGCTAACCATAATGTATTTCCACATTGCATTATATCTGTTATATTAGTATCATTAGTAAAATTATTTAAAGGTCTGCTAGTTACTACATCCATATTATCAGTATCAATTTTTAACACAAAAAGATTGCTACTTACTTCATCTATTACCCAAAGATTGCCATCACTAGCTAAACACATAGCTTTTGTTTTAGTAAAATAATAATCTGAACGTTTTATTAATTTTCCTAATTCAACATCAAATTTATATACATAATTACCATTTTGTTTTATTCCATATACATTTGTATTTGTACTATTATTTACTATAGTATGCATTGCAGAAAATGGACTAGGAGAAGATAATTCTGCATTTTCTATTTGTGAACCACTAGGAGCATTAGCTCCAAACTGTCCATGTGATATTATACCTACCCATTTTGCATTTTGTGATTTACCTAAACCTATATGAACTTCTTTATTATTATTTTGCATTGCTGGTATATCACCAGAACTAACAAAACTTCCTGTTTCTAATGTACTTATACTTGGACTACCAGCATATAAATCTTCAATAGATTTTATATCTCCATCAGAATCATCAACATAAATTAATCTATGTGTGTCATTGTCATTTATTATTGCCATTCTTCTAGCATCTACTCCTGCAAGTATAGGACTAGCATCTTCGTGTATTGCCATTAATGAACCAGACTGTCCATATGGGTCTATGTTTTCACTATAAACTGCTGCGTCATCTGGTATATCTCTATCATCTGCATTATAAATAACTCCAGACTCAAATTGATTTATTTCAAATAATTCTTTAGGCACTTATTATTTTTCCATTATATGTTGTGTAGCCATTACTTATTGTTAAGACTACTAAATTAAAATTTCCATTAGATAATATATCACAAACACCTACGTTATGACTCCAATTAGTTGGTCTACCTTTTAAATAACTTTTAGTCATATCAGTTAAGCATCCCATTGAATGAGCCATGTGGCTTCCGCTAATGTGTTGGATTGTGGCTTTTTGACAATCATGGGTATGTCCATAGATGACGTTGCATCCCAATTGCAGGGCGTGAGTCCTTGCGTGTGACACTCCCATATAATGCCCCCCATGATAAGCGTACAACTTGCTACCAAGTACTTTGAAGACTTCTCCATATTTATGCCATTCATATCCACGCTCATCAAACTTAAATGCTTTTCTACTTTCGTATTTATCTAGGTATGGGTTTTCTTCAACGAAGTTGTCAAACCAGATTTCGTGGTTACCTTGTGCAAAGATCTTCTTCTTGCATTGTACCAATTGTAAAACTTCATCAATTTCATCAAGTCCTTTGTTTCCATATTCTATTTCCTTATCTATTGCAGGTAATTGATACTCGACAGGTGGTCTTTTCTTTTTAGACCATTGCCAATGACTTACTGACTCACCATCAATTGCATCTCCTAATAGCAAAAATGCTGTAGGTTTTACTTCCTTTATAACATTTAATGCACATGCATATGCTTTCTTATCGTGGTTTGGAAAGTGTATATCTGGAAAGATAACCACTCTGTCTTTTATTTTCACAGTAAACTCCCATGTTACTTTTTTAACTCGAAGTGAACTAAATCATCAAAGTTATTGTCTTTAGTAGTTCTTCTACCCTGACTTAAACTTGAGTCACTCCAATCGCCTCCCCAACGAATATTAATTCCCTTACTTGCTGCTATCCCCAAAACAAAACCACCAAGGTAATGAAAATCATCCCTAGCATTCCAATCAATTGGATAAGGAGCAATGTCCACAGCTTCCCCAGCGACATGCTTACCAAATTTAGTTTTGCTTTTACCTTGTGCAACCAATTCATTTTGTCTTTCCTGACTTCTTAAACCTTCTATTACAGTTATATCAAAGTATTTACAAACTTCTTCTAATACTTCTACTAACTTAGGGTCTACCCCTTTTAGTCTTCTTCGTGACCTGCTACCAAATTTTGGCATTATCTTTTTACAATTCCTTCAATTACATCTGTAACTAAATCAACACACTTTTCAAAAAAGATTTGTTCTTTTTCTTCTGATACAAAAGGTATGTCTATTTTTTTATTAATTTTAGATGCTAACATTTCTTTAAAACCATCAGATTGTATATGCTCTACCATACCATCTGCATATTCATCTACAATATGGTCTTTAGCTTTATCTATAATTCCTGCTAATATTGCTTTACTCATTTTACTTTCCTTATTATGTTTATTTTGTAACCTAAATAAATTATAGTCATAATTGCAACAACACATTGCAAGAATAAACTTGCGTGCGCTAGAGACAAACCATAATTAAATATGCTTGCTGATGCTACTTTTAAACTGTCCATTATTTTTTCTTTTTAACTATCTTTTTTATTTTACCGTTATGTGTTCTAGCAAACTTATGTGTTTTAGTTTCTCTAATTAATGTACCAGAGTAACGTTTGCCACCCCACATCCAACTTACTTTTTTAGCCATTACTTTTTCCAACCTTTCTTTGCAGTTACTTGTGCTTTCTTTGATAAATCACCGTAGTGAAATAAACGTTTAGAAGATTTAGTATGAGTCTTACCACTATGTAGATGCCCATTAGACATTTTATGAGATGCACCTTTGTATTCTTTACCATTTTTTAAATAATGTTTTAAACCTTTAGCCATTACCACTTCACCTTATGTGACCAATACCTAGCACTTAACTTGCTTGGTTTTGCATCTTGTGCATTATGTCTAGCATAATACGATTTACGTCTTGCTTTATCTTTAGCTGATTTAGGATTCTTACCAGCTCCTCTTACACCCTGCTGTCCAAAACGTATTAGCTTAGTAGTTTGTCCTACTTTAGCTACAACGACATGAGACTTCTTAGGATGATTAGGAGTACGTTTAGGTTTGTTATAACCACTAACACCAGCTCTTTTTAATTTAGGATCTTTTTTCTTTGCCATATTATTTCCTAGTTTTTTCCATTTACTCTAGATAAACTACCTTTTATTTCAGAAACTTGATTATCAAGGTCATTGATTTCCCTATTAAGGTCATCAAACTTCCTATCAAGCTTGTCATCAGATTGATTCCAACGATTAATAAGCTTGATAACCATTCCTTCCATATTTTCAAGTGTTTCACTTTGTCCTTTATTCTCAACTTTTAAATTTTGTAAAGCTTCTGCTTGCTCGTTGCCCCTTTTGTTCATTGAATACACCATAAATACAAACATTGCCCCCACAACGCCTATCATTCCAGCTTCTGAATAGATTGCTAAAAAATCCATTATTCCTCTTCATCTGATTCTGGTTTGCATCGTTCACAATACCAACCATCAGATGCATTAATTGGTTTACTGCACTCAAAGCAATGATTTGGTATAGGCATTAGCGAACTCTCCGCAATTCTCTGTTAATAAAATAATTGTGATTAAAGTCATCCTCTGTTAGTATTACTTTCTTTTCCTCTTTTTTTTGCCCCAAGATAAGGGATTTAAGTTTAATTCTTCTTCGTACCACTTTAATTGTTCCTGCATTTTAGTTATTTTTACTTCCTCTTCCTCTATGTGTTTTTCTACAAGTTCTGCAATGTTACCATTAGCGAGTTCCATTCTACGCTCAAGTTCTCCAATGCGATTTTCAATACGTATGTACCCCAGCACAATGAAAGTAACTCCAACGATAATTTGCCCAAGCCACTTAATGTTAAGACTAATCCTATAATTATCGTCAAGTTTAGTGACCCCATATGACCTGTACGTTTTGTCATCACTCATATTTCGTATCCTGCAACAGACCAACCACCATCACATGATATAAATATCATTAATCCAAATACAAATGCTAAAAACATTATTATTTTTATGTAATCGTGTATATCGTCAGAACTCATGGCTTGTAATATTTGTAAAAATCTATTGGTTTCTCTGCATCTACTACAATAAATATTGGATTAACAATACTATTGCCTGTACCACTCCCACCAATAATGGCATATTCATAACGACCACTTTGATAAGGTGACTTAATTGTATCATTGTCAAACAAATGTAAAAAACTTGTGTCATTAAAAACAGGTACAAACTGCGCATTTAAAATTTCATCTTCTTCTATTCTTCTGTTATTATTAAAATCTTCTATATCCCCTATACTACTTGTTCTATGTGCTTGACTAGGAAACTTACCCATGCCATAAATTTCTACTTGTTGATTATACCACATTTGTGATGCTTTAGTAATTTTTTCTAAATTTGCTTTTGTTTGTTTTGCTTTAGCTCCTTCAGAGATACGACTAAAAGCAGGAGCGGCAGTAGTAGCCAAAGTAGCCATGATAGCCATGGTAACTGTAAACTCAGCAAGACTATTTCCTTTATTATTGCAAGTACAAAAGAAAATACAAGCACATTTTTTTATCATGCCCATTCATCCTTTTTCATTTCTTCTATAGCTTCACTATGTGACAAAGCAGTAATGCCACTTGTACCTTTTACTGCATCCAATGTGCCATCTGCTATAGGTAATTCATATTTAACTAATACTTTACTGCCATCATTATTCCATCTTGGACTGCCAAGTTTGCCTAACTTAAATGCTGACTC
>TARA_R100000654_G_scaffold27119_1_pt1 | contig 38737 bp, 54 predicted proteins | sample TARA_R100000654 | Tara Oceans TARA_R100000654 (sample SAMEA2622473) | marine metagenome | biome: marine biome (ENVO:00000447); feature: surface water layer (ENVO:00002042); material: "saline water (ENVO:00002010), including plankton (ENVO:xxxxxxxx)" | depth 5 m
CGAAGAAGCAGACACAGTGCCTACGGACAGTTCTGATATAGCATACTTCTGTATTTCCTTATACACTTTTTTCTGCTCAGGTGACATCTCTATCTCACGTTTTGTGTACACTTTATCTGGTAAATCTAAACAATCTTCTTTTAATACACGATAACTAAAAGGTTGCATCAAACCATTTAGTTCGTCTAAGTTTTGAAAACCAACAACTTGTTTAAAAGTACGACCACCTGCACTCCTGTCTACGAGCAATGCATAACGATTTCTAAACGAATAATAAGAACTAAACCCTAATAATGCTGGGTCTAAAAACTGACATTGTGTGTATATGTCTAGTGGTGATCTAGTTATAGGTGAACCAGTTAGTATTCTACGATAATAACAATACTTACCTAGTTTAACTATGTTTTTTGTACGTTTTGCTGTTGGGTTTTTTATAGTTGTGCTCTCGTCAACTGCCATAAGGGTGTCATGGTTAGCTATAAATTTCCACGCATACTTAACACCTTTCGGTGTGCTCAATGCTTCTACGTTCATTACTAAAAACTTTATCACTGATGAGGGTTTTATAAACTCCTCTTTTTCTTTTAGCATCTTAGCTGACTCTCCAGGAGTCCATAGATATATGTTCTTTTCTATAAAGTCTGGTAAGTGTATAGGTATCTCTCGTTTTGCCCAGTTACGATAGACTCCTTTAGGTGCTACGACTAAAACTGCGTTTATTTTTCCTTTGGTGTATAGATGTGTTATGTTGTCTATTAACACCTTAGACTTACCTGTACCCATTTCCATAAAATATGCGTAATTTTCTGTGTCACAACTTTTTTCTAACGCAGTTAACTGGTGTTCATAAGGTTCAGTTTTAAATACAAATGCTTGTTTCATACTAAGACCACCACATAGGTTGTCGCTCTGGTATTTTATTCCATTTAGCGTAATGTTTTTCGTTTACCATATAATCACGATATGCTTTTATAGGATCTTGGCATTTATACTCGTCTGGCATCGCTTGAGGCATGGTAGTTTTATGTGCTATAGATATATTTAAAGGTAGCTTGCATAGTTTATCGTTTAATTTAGTAAAACTCAAATGCTCTCTACCATAACGTGTAGTGTATTCGCTACATAATGCGTAAAAATGTTCGTAAAGCCACATGTAGTTATCACTAGTTTCACGTGCCCATATAGTACATGGGTGATTTTTCATAGCAGTCTTATACAAACCTAAACTATCAGCACGCTCGTCGCCGTCGAGCACACGATGTGCAGTGCATAACATTTGAGCAGATTCTAAAGGCATTTTTACTACGAGTTTATCTGGTAGACAGATGGCAGCGTCGGTGGGATCTTCGTTGACGTAAAATATATTCATAGTAGTCTCCTTTCTTGTTCATATCATATACCTATATTAACGAATCAGTAAAGGAGTATTAAGTTTTTTTGTTTAATAGTCACTCAATAGTGAGTAAACAATAGCCTGAAATCTCTTTACTCTTGCACATTTGCCTGCTATGTTATTGGCTTATTGGCTGTTTCATAACTTTTACTACAACTATAACGTAAAATCCGTTGTTCATGAAGGCGATAGCCAATACCCTTTACTTTTTGCTGTGTAAGGTTTATGATCTGACTGTTAACAGAAACTAGAGGAAAGAAAAAAGAATGGCAAAAGTATATGCGATACAAGAAGCAACAGGAAAAAATCTCCTTGCAGCTACAAAGTATGGTGAGTTAGAGTTCCTTCTACCACCTAACACCAATCTTATGTTTTCTACAGAATCTGCTGTAAACAAAATACGTTCAGGTCTAGAAACTTTTGGGGAAGAAGATTATTTACTTTTAGTCGGCGATCCGATATCTATTGGGATCGCAACACACTATGCTGCCAAAACTTCTGGAGTTGTTAAGTTTTTAAAATGGGACAATAGGGAGTATAAATACTTCCCTGTTAGTGTAGATTTCAAATAAAGGAAAAATATGAGTGATATAGAAAAAATGTGGGAAGAAGATTCTAACCCAGAAATAAATAGCCAATTAAAAAACGACTCATTAAAAGAAGTATCGTTTTGGGCACAAGAACAAATACGATTAACTGAAGAGGTATCGGTAGCAGAAGAAAAACTAGCCGACCTCAAGAAAGAGTTGAAAGATATATCGGAACAAAGGTTACCAGATGCTATGCGTGAATGTAATTTATCGGAGATAAAATTAGCAGATGGTGTAAAGGTTTCTGTACAGCAGTTTTATTCTGCTCGTATCGGGAAAGAGAAGGAAGAGGAAGCATTCGCTTGGCTGAAAGCTAACGGACACGAAGACATTATAAAAAATGTTGTGTCCTTACAGTTTGGTCGAGGGGAAGACGAATCTGCTGAGACTATGTTGCAAAGTTTAACTTCGCAAGGTTACTCACCTTCAAACAAACGCTGGGTAGAGCCTATGACTCTCAAAGCGTTTGCACGAGAGCAAGTTGAGAGTGGTACTGACCTCCCATTCGAAACTTTTAATGTTTATGTAGGTCAAAAAACTAAAATAACAAAAGGTTAAAAAATGAATGATAAAGTAGAAAATAAAAAAGAACCAATAGCAAAACAACAAAAGAATGAACTAGCTATATCCGAAGCAGACATGTTAGCTGATGCCAACTCTGGCTTAGAAAACGTAACATCAGAAGATTTAGCGATTCCTTTCCTTCGTATAACACAAGCACAAAGTCCACAAGTGAACTCGCGTGATGGTAAATATATAAAGGATTGTGAACAGGGTGACATATTTAATACTGTCGATAACACACTATACAAAGGTGACAAAGGTGTGTTAGTTGTACCAGTAGCATATAAAAGAAACTATTTAGAATGGATGCCTGAGAGAAAAGGTCTTGCTGCCGTGCATGAGTCTTCTGAGATACTCAAAGAAGTAAGCAGAAGTGAAAAAGGGCAGGATTACTTACCTAATGGCAACTTGCTTTCAACGACTGCAAACCATTATGTGTTAGTTTTAGATGAACAAGGTGGCTTTAATCAAGCAATACTCGCTTTCGGTGGTAGTCAGCTAAAAAAATCTAAAAAATGGAACTCTATAATGTCAGGTTTGAAAATAAGGACGAAAGATGGTAATGTGTTCACACCACCAACTTTTTCACATAAATATAAACTCACTTCTGTAGTAGAGCAAAACGACCAAGGATCATGGTTCGGTTGGGATATCTCATTAGATGAACAACTAGGTGCTGATGATGGTTTCATATACTCTGCAGCAAAGCAGTTTAGTCAAAACGTAAATACTGGCTCAGTAAAAGCTAGTCAACAAGACGAAGCACCTTTTTAAATGCTGATAAACAGTGTACATAATCGCACTGTGCCTATACTAAGGGCAGGAGATTGCTGGTTACTCCTAAATAACAACCAGCAGAGTATAAGAGACAATTATGGAAAAGATAGCAGAACAGTTTTGTCAGCTATTCAAAGGATCCGAAAGAGCACATGGTAGTTTTGAAATTAAAAATAATAGAAACGATGGTAAAAAACAAGGAAAAGCTGTTACAATTAAAACATCTGGACCAACTGTGGAACTTTGGGAAAAGCATTTACAGGGAGAGTATGGTTTAGGAGTTATTCCTATAGACGATGACAACCAATGTCATTGGGGTTGTATAGATGTAGATGTATATCCGTTAGATATAGCTGAGTTAGTAAACAAGATAGAGGTACAAAAGTTACCACTGGTTGTTTGTAGAAGTAAGAGTGGTGGGGCACATATATTATTATTCGTAGCTGAACCTGTTGAGGCAGGTGAAATGCAAGATAAGTTAAGAGAAATAGCAGCAGGATTGGGTTTCGGTGGTTTAGAAATATTTCCTAAACAACGACAAGTATTAGCAGACAGAGGTGATATAGGTTCGTGGTTAAACATGCCATACTATGGGGGTGAGGAATCTACTCGGTATGGTTTATCAACAACAGGCAAAGCATTAACTATAGAAGAGTTTTTATCTTTCGCTATTGAACGACAGGTAACTACAGCTGAAGATTTATACGACATACAAATCGAGACTGTTGTTGATGATTTAAAGTATGGACCACCTTGTTTAAAAATATTGTTAAAACAAGGTTTTCCTGAGGGTACACGTAACAATGGCTTGTTTAATGTTGCCGTGTATTTACAAAAGGCACATCCTGAGTCTTGGGAAGAAAAACTAGAGGACTATAATCGTAAATATTTTCACCCACCTCTACCAGCAAAAGAAGTTTCTATGTTAATACAACAACATAAAAAGAAAGATTACAACTATAAGTGTAGTGATGAACCTATAAAATCATATTGTAACCCCACTAAATGCAGAACTTGTAAGTTCGGTGTAGGTGCTGGTCACGACGCTCCTTTGTTTTCTAGTTTAGCTAAATTAAACACTGACCCACCACTGTGGTTTATGTCAGTAAATGACAAACGACTTGAACTTACAACTGAACAACTACAAAACCAAATACGTTTTCAACGTGTTTGTATGGAAACATTAAATATTATGCCACCTAAAATGAAAGAACAAACTTGGCAGGGTTTAGTGCAGTCTTTATTAGAAAATGGTTTAGAAATTATAGACGTAAGTGAAGACGCATCTATAGAGGGACAGTTTAATGAACTCTTAGAATCTTTTTGTACTGACATAGCACAAGCATCTACGCGAGAAGAAATGTTACTTGGTAAACCTTGGACTAATGAAAATAAAACACATTTTAGAATACGTGATTTAATGGATTACCTACAGCGTCACAGGTTTATGGAAATGAAAACTAATCAGGTGGTGGTAAAATTAAAAGACATGGGAGCCGAACATACATTTTTCAATATAAAAGGTAGAGGTGTAAATGCTTGGGTGATTTCAGCTTTTGTAAATGAAGAGGCTGACATAGAACTACCTAACATGAAACAGGATCCTTTTTAATAACTATACAAAACATGTTAATATACTTATGATAACTTGCTGTGGAAGAAGACGAAATACAACGTGTTATGGATCTAGCCGAAGGTCTTTGTGTAAAAGTGTACTCAGTCTTGTCAGATACAGACAAGGAAGATCAAGCTCTTGTCATCGCATTAGTTTGGGCAGCATTAGCAGTTGGTTTAAAATCAGAAATAACACCAGACGTGATGAGACTTCTTATCGCTCATGCTACAGAATCTGCTCTGGAAGAATACGAAGACGTGTACCAAACTTTACATTAAAAAACTACTTTACTTTTAAAAAGTTAAGGAGTATCATGATGGATATGGAGTTACTATCGATACATAAAAACGAGGTCTACGAGGGACGCTTTCAACCCCTCTTCACAAAACTACCTCAGTGGCGCTGTGTTGGTAGTAACTTCTTTTATATAAATAGGAGAAAAATATGTCTAAACAAAATTTAGAAATACAAACTTGGGTGGATCCTTTTACTAGCGATCTGTTTTTTAACGCTAACCACGATCACTGGGATGCAGTAACAACATTGGGTAATGAGTACTCTGACTTAGAGTCTACTGAAGAAGAAATTTTCGAAGCGTTGGTAAAAGATGCCGAAGAGTTCATCGAAGTAATTGCACAACACTTTAGTGGTATTAGTATTGACCACGAACCAGAGGCATACGCTAGAAACTTTTTAGAGAGACTCTAGTGAGTATGAGATCTAATGTCGAGCAGTATATAATACTGCTCGAATCTCGCGTTACTCCCGAACATGTAAAGCAACCTATAAGGGAAGCATTGTTAATTCTAGGAGACCTAGCAGACGTGCTCAACGAGGATTCGTTAATAGGTGGTTCAATGGATGTACCAGAAGAACTTCCGAAAGAAGAAGTAAAAGAAATAGTTAAAGGTACATTTACTGAAGAGGAGGGTGAACCGACTGGTGCATATGTGATGCAAGATCCAGATTTAAAGAAAGCAGTACTTGACCCAGAATGACATGGAATATAATCCTCGGTCCACCTGGCACTGGTAAAACTACAAAACTTTTAAACCTAACAGAGGATTACCTAAAGGATGGTGTATCACCACATAAAATAGGTTATTTAGCGTTTACTAAAAAAGCTGCAAACGAAGCACTAGAACGTGCAAGTGATCGTTTCGATTTGACTCAAGAAGATTTAGTTTATTTCAGAACTATACACTCACTTTGTTACCATTGGCTCGGTCTAAGCACAGCCGATATAATGGCTCGTTCACATTATAAAGAGTTCAGTAAAATAATGGGTGAGCCATTAAATGGTCAACTTAAAAAAGAAGAAGGTGCTGTGTTTGGGTTATCAAAAGGTGATCAAATGCTTTTTATGGAAAACATAGCTAGAAATAAAAAGGTTACTGTTAGGGAGCAATGGGAAAAAGCTAACTTAGATATTCCTTGGAACCATGTCAACTGGTTTTGTACAGGTTTAGAGAGATATAAAGAAGAAAGATTTTTAAAAGATTACACAGATATGTTGTATTTATTTTTAAAAGAAAAAACTAAACCCTCGCTAGAAGTTCTTATAGTTGACGAAGCACAAGATTTATCTAAACTGCAGTGGGATTGTATAAAGAAATTAGCACAAGGAGTTAAGCATGTACATGTTGCTGGTGATGACGATCAAGCAATATACCAGTGGGCAGGTGCAGATGTAGAAACTTTTGTAGAGTTAGACGGCGAGGTAACAGTTTTAGAAAACTCATATCGTATTCCTAAAAAAGTACACGAGGTGGCACAAGGTATATTAAACAGAATACCAACTGTCAACAGGAGAGTTAAGTCCTGGACTCCTCGCTCTGTTGAGGGTGAAATTATAATTCACACTTCCCATGAACATTTAGACTTTAGTGATGGCGAATGGCTGGTACTTGCTCGCAACGGATACATACTAAATAGGGTAGAAAAATTTTTGCAACAAATTGGATTCATTTACGCTAGAAACAACGTTCTGTCTGTAAAACAAGAACTGTTAGATGCGATAGGTAACTGGGAACTGTTACGAAAAGAAAGGAAAGTCTCAGCCTCTAAAGTTCGTGATATATATTATTTTATGTCTGTAGGTGTAGGTGTCGCTCGAGGCCATAAAAAACTGCCAGGACTTGGCGAAGATGATTTACTAGACTTATCTGAGTTAAAGGAAAAACATGGTTTACTAACAGATGCTGTTTGGCACGAAGCACTCGACAGGATAGGTGCAACACAAAGAGAATACATAATAGCTTGTTTACGCAGAGGTGAAAAAATATCTAACCCTAGAATTCGATTGTCTACTATACATGCTGCAAAAGGTGGTGAGGCAGATAATGTAGTGGTGTTTACAGATATATCCGTTAAAACTTGGAACGAACTTTACTCAAATCCTGACGGAGAGAACAGAGCATTTTATGTAGCTGTAACACGTACTCGTAAAAATTTACACATAGTTCAACCCAGTACTTCTAAATTTTTTAGACCTATTTTATAATAAACTCCTTTACAAAGTTAATGACTTAGACTATGATATAGTTATGAAGTGGGAGGATTTAGTTAGATATATACAGTTTTTACCTGTATTAGATATCGTAAAACAAAACCCTTTACGAACTGTTTATAAGTCTAAGCCAAAACCAAAACCAAAACCAAAACTAATTAAACATATAAAACGACCTGAGCCTTACAAACCTGTCGTGTATGGTTGTTCATTTTGTGGTGGTCCAATAAATGAAGAATATCGTGTAGGTACTTGTTGTTCTGAGGAATGTAGAAAACTACACACTTATGAAGGTAATAAAAATCCATACAAAACTTATAGTAAAGAGGGCTTTGTCGAACACGTGCCTAGTGTACATGAACATTACGTTGCTCCTGACATACTTGCTCAAGCTGAGCTTTACGCTGATTGTGCAGACGAGGCTAATGGTGGTCATTCGGCATATATACAAGAAGATTTAGACGATCTACATATGATATTGCGTAGTGAGTATGCACTTATGGACGCTATGTATGAAAAAAGAGCAAAAGCTAAGTATAGTGGTAAAGGTTATTGGTATGCTAAAGCCCTTAGAAATCATCGTAGAAGGAGAAATGGTTTACCACAACTAAGTAGTGTTCGTTATCATAGTTTTGAAAAACAGTTAGATGACTTTCATAAAGTAAGACGTGGTGAAGCTGACAAACCTGTAGTGATTACAGACGCAGAAGCAGAGGCAAAAATAGACAATGTTCTTGGTTTTGTTAAAATAGAACCACCTAAAACAAAAAGTGGTAAAGATGTTGCTGAACTGTTAGATATTGTCGCACGTAAGAAACTAGATAAAAGAGTAATGGGAGGTGATTAGTATGGGATGGTATAGAGCAGAGAATTTACATAAGTTTTTTAATTTTTTAAACGAAAGACATTTAATACATTTACGGAAATCTAGAGGTGAGGAATATCCATGGACTTCTGACCCTATCCTACAAAAATATAAGTTTACTAATGTGTTTCGTGAAAACGATAGAACAACTGTTTGGTTCAGAGAGAATGTAAGAGAGGGTATGCGTAATGACATTGATGTCGCATTAGCCACGATTATATTTAGGTGGTTTAATTTGATAGAAACAGGAAAAATACTACTAAAAGAAGATTTATACAGAAACTGGGATAGCGAACACTGTGTAGAAGTATTGAAAGAACAGCCACAATGGGTTACAGGAGCATACATCATAAAGACACCGAATGGTATGGACAAACTAAACGGTGTATGTTGGTGTATTGACCAAATAGTTAAGGATAACAACAAGTTTATAGATTCTATACACGAAGCTAAAGGTTCGTTGAAAGCATTGTGGGATGTGCTCATGCCTTACCCTTACATGGGTCCATTTATGGCTTATGAGGTAGTTACCGATTGGCGACATACATTTTTAGGGGACGAAGCTACAGATATTATGACATGGGGTAATCCTGGACCTGGAGCAAAGCGTGGTCTCAACAGAATACACAATAGACCATTAAATAAACAAATAAAAAGTGACATAAATATAGGGGAAATGCAAGTATTGCTTGAGTTAAGTCATGAGTGGTTACATGGGCAAGTACCTAATTTAGAAATGCGAGATATCGAACACACCCTTTGCGAGTTCGATAAGTATGAACGTGTAAGAAATGGCGAAGGCAAACCGAGGAGTATATATAAATGGAAGGGATAGAATATTTAGAAAAATTTGGGGGATGGGTGCGTCCTGGCACACTAGACGAGTATGTGTTTAAAGAAATACGTCCTTCGTACAATATGCTAGACATACAAGAAAGCGACACAGTTTTAGACATAGGGGCAAACATTGGTGCATTTAGTTTATACGCAACACAAGAGGGTGCTAAAAAAGTGTATTCTTACGAACCAGATGAGGATAACTTCGAACTGTTAAATGTAAACAGTCCTAACTCTGTAAACACACGTTGTGCTGTTGTTGGTGATGATAGTGATTATGTTTATCTGTATGTAAACTCTAAGAAAAACAAAGGTTTACACATGACTCGTGAGGTTAGAGGTAGAGATGCAGTAAAAGTGTTAGCACTAAAGTTTGATGATATCATACAACAAACTAAACCTAACAAGATAAAAATAGATGTAGAGGGAGCAGAGTATGGGTTCATGCCTTATGTGTTTCCTGATTATGTTGAAAAACTTGTAATGGAAATACATTTTCAATATGATTCTACATGGCGTGCTAAAGGTAAAGAACTAAACCAAAGCATGCTAGATCAAGGATTTAAACCTATGCGAGAGTATAGAGACACAGGTAATAATTGGCATACTATAGGAGCATATACAAGATGAACAACCAATTTAGTAAATTTGAAAACATGCGAGTGATCGCACAAACTGATGTTGATAAACTAGAAACAGCAGAGAAGTCTTATGGCACATCATGGCGACAACGTGGCGGTGTAGGTGCGTTTATGATGTTGGCTCGTAAGTGGGATCGCATCGAAAATCAAGTTAAGAAAGTTGCTTACGACATATTTGAAGCATACGAAAACGATACACGAGCAGAGGGAATCTTAGATGACATACAAGATTTAAGAAGATATCTGCTTTTAGTTGAAGAACATGTAACTAAAAGAAAGGAGGAAAATACATGAAAATATTGGTAACAATGTATGGGATTAACAGTCCTGGTGGCATAATAAACCACAATGAAAACTTAATTTCTGGCTTTAAGCTACAAGGTCACCACGTTGACTTTATAGAACTTGTATGGCGAGAATCTATTAAAGAAAAAACTACAAAAGATAAAACTGGCTATGAACAGCGTGGTTCTGGCATACCTGTACATCAAGGAAAAGGTTGGTTGTTTCCTAAAAGCAGTAGGTTTGCTTACAAAGGCAACAGTAATCTTAAACGTTGGAAAGAGTATGTGGCTGAGTACGATTTAATTGTGTGGCAAATCCCTGTTCCTACAAAGCAAAGAGACAATGAAGGTAATACGGATTGGTTGGCATTGTATGATTTACCTGATAGAATTAAACAGGTAGCTGTTATCCACGATGGTAATATGCAAAAAAGTTATCCCTGGATAAGCCAGATATCCCATCATCTAAATGGTTTAGCTTGTGTGCATCCTTGTGCTTACCATGGTGCTGCTGTACTAAATGTACCTAGAGCGTTGATACTTAACCCACAAGACATAAGCGACTTAAACAAACCTAATTGGAATCAACGTAAGAACGGATTTATCTCTATGCAAACGTTCAAAGGTTGGAAACATGTTGACGATTTAGTTAGAGCTATCCCACATTTACCAGAAACTTTTGAGAAACGTATGGCTGGTGGTGGTATTGAGCACAACTACATGACCTCTAAAGATAAATGTAAGGAGAAATATTTTGTTTCACCAGAACTTGACCCAGATATAAGTTACGAGCATCATGGTAAAAAGATATGGGATGTAGCACTACAGTATGGCATGGAATGGTTTGGCTACTTAACTGAAGCACAAGTTAGGGAACATTTAAGACAGGTTAAATGCGTAATTGACCCATCCTGGTCAGTTGCATACGCAAAAATAGGTGACCATTTTAATCGAGTGATCGTCGATGGGATAATAGAGGGGGCAATACCTATTGCGAGGAACTATGGAATCTCTACCAATGCCGAAGGTGAGGGCGAAGTGTTCAAACCTTCAGAAAACTATATGATGGTGCCTCATGATGCTACTCCTCAGGAGTTCGCTTCTGTTATTACAGAAACTGTAAACTTAAACCAAGACTGGGCAGAAGACATACAAGAAAACAATAGAAAACTTTTACAGCATTTCGAAAGAGAACGAGTAGCTCTTCAGTATCTGTCATTGGCTAACAATGAACCAACAGGCTTTTATGGTAAACTAGAAGTGGGTGTTGTTTCTGACAATGTAGCGAATAAAACTAACGAAATCATGACAGACTTTTTCAAACTGTCTGCTGTGGTATAACTGGAGATTATAACAAATGGCTAAAACTATAAACAGTAGAAATGTTCATGAAGCATTTATATTAGGTATGGACGCATTTACGTGGGATAATGATGTTGTAGAACAAGATAGCAGGGCAGGACAAACTTTAGAGTTTGAAGGTCCAGTTATAACAACATACGAAAACCCATGTGAACGTGTGCTTTTTTGGGAAGGTAGGGATGCTAATCCATTTTTCCATTTTATGGAAGGTTTGTGGATGTTACAAGGTAGAGAGGACGTAGACTTTGTTGCGTATTATAACAAAGGTATGCGAGCGTTCACCGATAATGGTGAAACATTTAATGGTGCATATGGCTATAGGTGGCGAAAGTTTTACGAAAAAGACCAGCTAGATGTGGTTGTTCGTAGGTTAAAGGAAAATCCTGACGATCGTCGTTGCGTAGTAGCTATGTGGGAATGTAATAACGATTTAGATAGAACTACACTAGACACTCCTTGCAACACTCACATATATTTTAAAGTGCGCAGTGGTAAACTTAACATGACTGTGTGTTGCAGGTCTAATGACATGATATGGGGAGCGTATGGTGCAAACGCTGTACATTTTTCTATGTTACAAGAATATATGGCAGCAAGAATAGGTGTAACTGTTGGTGTGTATAATCAAGTAAGCGACAGTTTCCATGTATATACGGAACTGTTTAATAAAATGAAAGACAAGTTGCCTGAGTTTGATTACTACAGTTTTAAGTACCCTTTAGTTGGTAACCCATACAAAGAACTATCGGTGTTCCCCATGGTTAACGACCCTGAAGAGTTTGATAATGATTTAGATGCATTTTTTGCTGATGCTGAGCAAGATTTCGCAAACCATTTTTTCTCTGATGTTGTTATCCCGATGCAAACTGCTTGGCGTATGCACAAAGATAAGAATACACAAGGAGCAATAGGTGTTTTAAAAACATATTGCAAAGCTGAGGATTGGCAAAAAGCATGCGTAGAGTGGTTACAGAGAAGGTTGAAAGGTACAGAAGAAACTAAGGACATAGAAGCAGTCATAGGTAAACAGGAGGAGAAAGATGTCGGACCATGCCATAGTTAATCGTTGGTCATACAGTAGATTATCTGTTTTTGAGCAATGCCCTAAACGATACTATTATGCTAATATAGAAAAGATCCCTACACCACAGCATCCTGCTGCAACCAGAGGAACAAACATACATAATGAAGCCGAACTGTATATAAAGGGTGAAGGTCCCATGACGCGTGGTTTGCATATGTTTGAGGAAGGTTTTGAACAACTTAGAGAAGGTTACGATGCAGGAACTGTTTTCGTAGAAGAAGATTGGGCATTCGATTTAGAATGGCAACCTGCAGCATGGAACGAAGATAAAACTTGGTGCAGATATAAGATTGATGCTTATGTAAAAAGACCAGATCGCACTGTAGTTATAGATTTTAAGACAGGCAGATACATGGGTAACGAATCTTCTCACGAACAACAGTGTGCTCTATATGCAGCTGCAACGTATAATCGTGACCCTAGTGTAGAAAACATACAGGCAGAGTTATGGTATTTAGACCATGGTAAAATATCTCGACACTCCTACACTGTTGACGACATAAAAGAGAGACAAGAACTATTCCATAATCGAGCACTAAAACTGACTGAGGCAACAGAATATCCTGCTAAAGCTAGTGTAGATAATTGTAGGTGGTGCCACTATGGTAAATCAGGAGTATGCAATGACTATCGCACGTACTAATGTAGATGAGCTACTAAACGTCTTAGACGGAGGGGAAGTTAAGCGTTACCACACTCTGGCTACCATAGGGGAACAAACTGTAGGCAGTCACTCATGGGGTGTTGCTGTCATACTAAATTGGCTAGACCCACACATAAGCAAACATGCAATATTAAAGGCACTTACACACGATGTAGCTGAGAAGCAAACTGGTGATATGCCTGCACCCACGAAGTGGAACAACAAAGACTTAGCGTTAGAGTTAGCGTTAGTAGAAAAGAAAATAGAGAAAGATTTAGGTGTTGACTATGATTTAACACCACAAGAACAAGAACTTTTTAAACAATCTGATTTATTTGAGTTACTTTGGTACTGTGTTAATCAGCGTAGTTTAGGCAACACAAACGTGAACGTAGTTTTTAGTAATGGTGTTGAAAAATTAGTCGATATGAAACTTAACGCAAAAGGAAAAGCATTGCTTGCACATTTAGTGCAGTCTTACGGAGCAACGGAATGATACAACAACCTATATTTACACCTAGATCTGACTGGACTCCTCCTGAGACACTGCCTGATCTATCTTCAGCCGAACGTATAGCTGTTGACTTAGAAACTAAAGACCCAGATTTAAAGTTATCTGGTCCAGGATGGGCGACTGGTAATGGGCATGTAACTGGCATAGCCATAGCTACAGATAACTGGAGTGGTTATTTACCCATAAGGCATGAAGGTGGTGGCAATCTAGACGTAGGTCTTGTGTTACGCTGGCTAAATAAAACACTAAGTGGTGGTGCTGATAAAATATTTCACAATGCATTGTATGATGTTGGTTGGTTAAAACGAGAGGGTGTTAGAATACAGGGTAAAATACATGATACTGTGATTGCTGCTCCACTGGTAGATGAGCATCGCAGAAGATACTCATTAGACTCTTTAGGTGCAGATTATTGTGATGAAACTAAAGACGAAACATTACTAAAAGATGCTGCTAGTGCATGGGGTATAGACCCAAAGTCCGAGATGTATGCCTTACCTGCAAAATATGTGGGTGAGTACGCTGAACAGGACGCAGTGCTTACGTTAAAGTTGTGGGATGTATTACAGAAAAAACTTATAGATGAAAACTTGCAATCTATTTATGAACTAGAGTCTAGCTTAATACCTCTGCTTGTAGAAATGAGATGGAAAGGTGTACGTGTTGACATAAGTAAAGCAGAAGAGAGTGTACAAACATTAAGAAAACAAGAGCGAGAATGTATCAAACAAATAAAGTATAAGTATGGTGTTGATGTAGACGTTTGGGCATCAGCGAGTGTGGCTAGAGCGTTTGATAAAGCTGGGTTAACATATCCTAGAACACAAAAAACTAATGCACCTAGTTTTACTGGTAAGTGGCTAGAAAGTCTTAACCACGGACTACCTAAATTGATTGTTGAAGCTAGAAAATATCAAAAGATACGCAGTGCGTTTATAGAAAACATGGTATTAGAACATGCTCATAAAGGTAGAATACATGGGCAAATGCATCCTCTGCGTGGTGACTCTGGGGGCACTGTTAGTGGCAGGTTTAGTTATAGCACACCAAACTTGCAACAAGTACCAGCTAGAGATCCTGTTCTTGGTCCATTAGTTCGTGGTTTGTTTTTACCAGAAGAAGGACATAGTTGGGGTGCCTTTGATTATTCGCAACAAGAACCAAGATTAACTGTGCATTATGCATCTAGGATGAATCTTCCTGGATCAGAAGAAGCAGTGTCTGCTTATAAAGAAGACGATGCTGACTTTCATCAGATAGTGGCTGATATGGCAGGCATAGCAAGAAAAGATGCAAAAGTAATTAACCTGTCATTAAGTTATGGCATGGGTAAAACTAAATTAATACAAGCACTCGGCATAAATGATCTTGAAGCTGATGCATTGTTCAATAACTATCATTCAAAAGTACCATTTATTAAAGAACTTACGTTATCCTGCTCTCGTAAGGCAGAAAACGTGGGTTACATAAAAACACTTTTGGGTAGAAAATGTCGTTTCGACATGTATGAACCAAGAAACGAGAAAAATACACCCCTCCCTTTTGAACAAGCGTACGAAGAGTATGGTGCTAACTTACGTCGGGCATTTACTTATCGTGCATTTAATCGCTTGATACAGGGAAGTGCTGCTGATATGACAAAACAAGCTATGTTGGATATGTGGGAAGAGGGTATAGTTCCTCACATACAGGTACATGATGAACTTGACGTATCAGTTTTAAATAAACAAGAAAGTAGAAAGATTGTAGAAATCATGGAAAACTGTGTTGATCTAGTAGTGCCATCAAAAGTAGATGCTGAGATAGGGGAAACTTGGGGTACTGCTGTGGTCGACCACAATAAATACTGGAGCAAATAAATGCAAGGAATAGATGAGAAATCTGCACAAGATTACTTAGATAAATATCAACATATATACAATCTGTACAAAAAAGGTGAAACACTAGAGAGTATCGGTGAACAGTTTGGTGTGTCAAAACAACGCATACACCAAATAGTTCGTAGATGTAAGATAGGTGAGGGTGATTACTATAAAGCACATAAACTAGAAGCTGATAAGAAAGAGCAAGACCCAGCTAATTTTGATAACTGGCTAAAGGATAAAGGTGTAAAAAGTATAAACAAAAAAGTTCTTGAGACATTGTGAAAGAGAATGCTTTTTGGGGTTTAGTCAATAAAAACCTCAATAACGTGCACGTACAGCGAATCGAGACGGGAAGTACTGGGCGTGGGATCCCAGATTTTAACGCATGCGACGATGGTGTTGAGTATTGGGTAGAATTAAAGGTTGTAAACGCAGGAAAAAAGATAGGACTGCGACCAGAGCAAGTAGGGTGGTTGATAAAACGCTCTTTACATGGTGGTCGTTGTTTTATATTAGTTAGAACTCCTGACGCACAAATATACTTGTACTATGGTGCTAATGCTCGTGAGGTTGCCGATAAAGGGTTACGACTCGGACCAGCACTAGCACTTAAAAAACCTTATGACTGGGATTTATTAAAAAAGTCCTTTACTCTGTTGTTAAATGATATATCATGACTGGGTAAAGATTTTTAGACTGTTAAGTCTCCTATGGGTACGTGCTCTTGGGTGCCGATTCTCTAGGTAAATGTGTGTGATGCTCGACTTAACAGGTTTCATAATGACAGAGCTAATTTACCACCGAGAGCAACCTAGTCCTTTACTTCTCTGTACAGTCAGGCATGATAAAGGTAAGAAAGGAGAAATATTATGACATTCAACGAAATAGTACAACAACTAAGAACCGAATATCCTCACTACACTCGTGTGCCTTGCGAGAAAAACTCTTCCGCTCGTATGGGTGGCTGGTTACTAAAAGATGCTGACAATATGTACATTGGTTTTGTTAGTTATCGTGGCGGTGCTCAGCTACTTGAGATTGCCGACACGACTCCCGACAATGTACCTAACATGCGTGGTGCCAATACTGATAAATATAAAGAATTTAAAAACAAGTACAAAACATAATGGATAATTTAATATTTCTTATACAACTACCATGGTTCTTGTTACAATGGTTTGTTATAATCGCAACTTGGGCAATATTGATAGATTACGTGTGGAAAAAAATAAAGGACAGATAAATGAAGAAAATAGAATTAAAAGTAACACATACAAACGGAACATACCCATCCCCACCAGAATATGCCACTGTCGGCTCAGCAGGGTTAGACTTAGTTTCGTTAGAAGATAAAGAACTACTCCCCAACGAGTCGCATAAATTTGACATAGGTCTAGCCATATATTTAGGTGATACAGAAATATGTGGTTTAATTTGCCCACGCTCAGGATTAGCTAGTAGAGGAATATCGCTTAAAAACACACTCGGCATAATCGATGCTGATTATCAAGGTTCATTAATTGTGAATCTTGTTAACAATTCCGAAAAAGAGTATTATGTAGGAAAAGGTGATCGCATAGCACAATTAGTTATCTTACCTATAATTAATGTAATGTGGACTCCTGTGTTAGAATTTAGTGGTATAACAAAACGAAGCATGGGTGGTTTCGGTAGTACGGGAAAATAAATATGGATTTAAAAAACATGCAAGATAAATGGCAAAAAAGTTGCCCTGAGGAAACTCAAGGTTTAGTCACAAGAAAAATTAAAAAACGAGGTTGGAAACTGTTAAATAGAAGGAGAAAAGGTGCTGAAGCAAGAAAAAGACGCTATGAAAACATACAATCTTAGAGTTACATCTACACAAGTTAAATACTGTAGTGTTACTGCTAAATCTCTAAAAGAAGCTGTAGCACAAGCAGATTATCAGCTACTCGTAAACCCACCAAGACTTATTGATGGCACTATAGAAGAAAATAAAACTTATGAAATCGTTGATCTACCAGAAGAACCGATGCTCATAGACCAAAAATACTTAGAGTTTACTGATAAAGGTTGGTTAGAGGAAAGATAGTGAAAAAGATATTTGAAAAAGAACTAAAAAAAGAAATGTTTTGGCTAAGTATATTGATAATCTATGTAGTGTTTTTTGCATTTCTTTTGTTTTTTAGAATAGTTTAGTAATAGATAGGAAAAATAATGCCAAGAAAAAAGAAAGAAATACAGAAACGAGAGAAAGTTTTTAACTTCATAAGCAAAGTTATCGACTTAGTTAAATATAGATGGAAAACAGTAATTAACTCTGTAGTTGGTTTAGCTGTGTTTTCTCTGTTTATTTATGTTGTATTTTTCTGGTTAGATACGGTGCAGGAAATACGATTTGAAATTATCTATATTTAAACAGTCCTAGCAGAATAATCTTCTGGAATATCTCCTTTCATCCAGTATGTGAGTGAGTATCGTTTGCCTCTTGTAATGTTCAAAGCTGTGTGCCTATGTGTCACACGAGAAGGGAACAATATTGCATGACCCACTGGTAATGGACCAGCAGCAAACTTTTGCCTTTCGAAATACACACCACCATCATCGAAATCATCGTTTAATTGCACCGATAAACTTACATCAGCTAATCCGTCATGATGCCATCCTGGATTGCCAATCTGTCCATCCATACTGTGTTTCACCACGAAGGCAGAAGACAACCATATAACAGGAAAATTCCAGAATGATGCAGCTATAGGGACTATGTGTTTCTCTATTTTTTGTATGTGTGCTGTATTGGCATAAGGTGATAAATCTTTTAGGTCAATCTCTGGTGCAGGATATTCGTCACCAGGACGATGCCTAAATTGTCCTATCTCTTCGCAGGTATCTACAAGCTGTCGGCAATATTTTGGTGTTAAAAATGGGAAACTGATTATGTCGGTTGCTGGTTCCTCTACGAAATCTAAAATTTTTTCACGAACCTCATCGGTTGGCATAAACGAATCTTCTGGAACAAGAACATAATCTTTTGTTGCTTCTAATAACTCTGGTGCTATGTTATCTGGCGAATAATTAAAGATCTTAGAAAGATCGATCATGTTACAATTATAAAGGTTTAAAAACTTTAAAAAAGTCCTTTACTTTGTTGTACAATCATGCATCATAGTGTTATTGTTTTAGAAGAAAGGAGAAAAAATATGAGAAAACAATGGGAACCTAATAAACCTATATTCATTAGACAAATATTCGATCGCGTTCAAGATCTTGACGCTAACCAATGTTTGTTGTTCTTTACTCACACTTTGTCTGCTCACACAGCTAAGTATGAGGAAGATCTACACAGCACTCAAGACCCAGCATTACGTCTTAGTGACAAGGTATTCTACATAACTCAGTATGCAACACTCTTAGAGTATGCTAGTCAATGTACCGTAGATAAGGAGTTAGATTTGCAACCTTTACACGATGCGATCATACAAGAACTACTACAAGATTATCATTCCGATAGTCTCCGTCAGTATCAGATACAGGGTATTCTTGAACTTATTGTTCTTGATACTAAATACGACATAACTCTATGGAAAAAATTGTTGTGGGATCACGACTACCTAGAAAGATTCGACGAACTAGACGATATAGCTGCCGAGCTAGAGCTATAGTCCTTTACTTTTTTGTAGAATCTATTATCATCATATTATTAGAAAGGAGAAAAATATGAATATAACCAAAACTATAATAACCTTGTTCCTCGGTGTACTGTTAGCTATGCTACTCGCCGACGGCAACTATGGTAGAGAATCCGAGTTTCTCGGTATGATTGGCGTGCTACTTTCGGGTGCTATATCGATGTTCTATGCTTTAGAATCTAAGCTAGATCGTCTATATATGCTTGAAAGAGCATATTCTAAATTATGGAATAAGAAAGGAGAATATTAATGACAAATCCATATAACAAAAACCTGTCGACTGTTTTCAAAACGCTCAGAAAAGCTGTCGATGGTAATCCTACTGCCGAAGAGGCACTAGCTTTACTTTCTGAGCATGTAAAACGTAAGACCCCAAAAAGTCGCGAAACACGAGACTATGGTATATCGCCCACCGATATTGTCATACAGTCCGAGCAGTTTCGCATGGGTGCCTGTGTGCCTCGTTCGCAGAACATTAAGGAAATGGTTCACGGCATCGGCGATAAAGGTCGTCCTGTTCGCATAGTTAAAAAGGAACTTGGCTTATGCGAAGATAACCTTAATTACTTGCGTAAATGGGGTTATGTCGAAATTAGGAGTGCCTCGTGAGGGGCATTCTTATCGATCCTACTGCTAGATCGGTAACCGAAGTAGACTATAGTGGTGACTACAAGCAGATATATAAACTGTGTGACTTCGATCTTTTTGAATGTGCTGAAATAGACGAGGAACACACACTATTTATCGACGAAGAAGGTTTACTGAAGAATAATAGTGATTTCTTCAGAATCCTTGGCGATCCTCCTCGTAGTTTTGCTGGTAAAGGTCTAGTATTGGGTCTTAATTATGAAGGCGAGTCTGTCGGCTCCCAGCTAACTGTCGATGACATAAAAGAAAGAGTCAAGTTTTTCGAAGATGGCGAGATAGTGGGGTGGCTCGGGTAATATCTTGGCTCTTGTTAAATGGCTCCTTCGGGAGTCATTTTTTTATTTTAAAAAAGTCCTTTACTTTTATGTAGACTCAGGCATCATTATGTTGTTATTAATTAAAAAGAAAGGAGAAAATTATGGAAAATAACAAAAACGAAATAATGGTAATGACTGGCGCTGAAGCTATTGCTCATGTTACTAACCTTAAAAGAAAGTCTGGCTTGAAAGTCCACATCGATTATTACACTCCTGTCACGTATGTAGAACGCGTCGATGTTTCCGTAGAACATGGCGACACTTATGGTGGTAAAGAGTTTAGCAGTCTTGGTCCTGTGCTTAGATTAACTTGGAAACAGTTTCTTGGCTTTTGCGAGGATGCTGATCATTTTTCTGGTCTTAAAATGCAAAGGTACAGAGACGTTGGCGACGACGATACTTCTTGCAGGCTTGGTACTGGTATTAGCATCGGCACTAACTACTGCGAGGAATATGGCTTTGTTACTGTGACTGTTAACAGATAGTCTGTTGCCTCTTGCTAAATGGCTCCTTCGGGAGCCATTTTTTTATTTTAAAAAAGTCCTTTACTTTTACTCTAGAATAGTGCATCATAGTTGTATTGATTATTAAGAAAGGAGAAAATTATGACAAAAGATCAATTAATCGAACTAGCTATAGAAGTATTCTGGCATAATACTGCCGAAGGTGAATCTATCGATACAGCTAATAACGAGTTTACAATATCCGACGACCAATCTACTGTCGCTAAATACTTTTTGCTAGATAATGCTACAGGTATTACCAAAAAGTTCAACGACATAGAGTGCTTATTTACACAGCTTCCTAAGAAGATTGTCGCTGAGTTTGTAGCTTATTACGAATAACAACTAAAAGGAGAAAATTATGAAACATGTATCAATAAAAACTAACAGTATTTACGACTCTAGACTAGAGGAACTTGGTATCAAAACTGTAGCAGCAGTAGACGCAGGCATGTATGGTAACAGGCATGTTCTCTATATTTACGACAACAAACTGTGGATTGGCAGTGGCTACGAGTCTTTCACTCCTGGTTCTAAGAACCAATACCACTACAACACGCAGTCTAACTATTTACTTCTCGGTGATGTTACTGGTTACACCGACAAGGAACTTTATGATGTTAATTTTAGGATGGTTACTTCTTTACCTATGGCTACTCGTGAACTTTTAACTGGTGGCTGGTTGTTCCCTGCTACAGCAGAAGAACTAAAAGATTACAGAATAGAGTTTTATAGGGAAAACAAAAAAGAAGTATATAACGATTAACAACTAACCTCTTAATAAATGGCTCCTTCGGGAGCCATTTTTTTATGGGCAAAAATAATTTAATAAAGTCCTTTACTTTTATTGCCGAATAGTGCATCATAACTGTATTGATTATTTATTAACAACAAGAAAGGAGAAAATTATGAAAAATCAATTAACTGCTAACCAACAAAAAGCGATGAATATCTTTGACGATGTTATTATTACACACTCCGACTGGGCTGAAGAAGGTTGGGACAGAGTCTATATTACTTGGCTAGTTGATGCTTTAGTTAATAATGGCTGGTCTACTAAATCTGCCGAAGGTACTGTCGGTTCGCTTTGCGAAACTGAGCATCTAACTGCTGAAGACAGTGGTACTTATATCCTCTGTCTCTAATTAATAACTTTTGTTAAATGGCTCCTTCGGGAGCCATTTTCATATTGGGTTATTGCCTTATATATGAGGAATGGATTTTTCTTTTTCAGTTAGTCAAAAACATCGAAACAGCCAATAGGGTAATAGGATGTTGCTAAATGCCTCTTGTAGAAGAGGATACAGCGTATTGGCTTGACCTATTGGTAGGTTATTGGCATGAGAGAGCAATATGCGTAATGCATGCGTTATCTTTACGATAGCAAGAGTTTAGTATTATGATAGTGTAAACAACGTATCCACGTCCTTATATAGTGTGTACGGAGGAGTAAGATATATGGAACCTAGTCGCAAGGAAAAGAAACTGACACCGAAACAAGAGAAGTTCGCACAGGCTGTAGCATCGGGAACTAGCTTAAAGGAGTCAGCGATCATGGCTGGTTATTCACACAAGAATGCTGCACGAGCAGGAGCATACTTGGCGAATCACGAACCACTGGTCCAGAACAGGATTCAGGAGTTACAGAACCGAGGAGCAGCAAGAGCAGGACTCACATTAGCAAAGCACCTAGACAACCTAGAGGAGTTAAGAGACAAAGCACTCGAGAACAATGCCTTTGGTGCTGCCGTTACTGCCGAAGTAAGTCGAGGCAAAGCTGCTGGTATATATGTTGAACGCAAAGAGTTAACAGTCAACAAAACTTCGGATCTTACCAAACTAGAAATAATTGAAAGACTCAAGGAATTACACCAGGAGACAGGAGGGGTTCTGCCTGTAACGAACTACACTATCGAAGGTGAGAAGGCTCCTGACTCCGAGCCTGAGTTCGAGAACAATCTTCGAGAACAGTCAAAGGGCAATAGTTCAGGAGGAGTTTGAGTGTTGGTAGGATTCTTTTCTATGTTGACTCATGGTAAATTGACTCAGAGCATGATGACCCCCCCTGCTGCCTCGTCGTCTATAGTAAAACTTTACGTTGGTTCACAGTCTTTGTGGTCCAAAAAATTTTCCAACAAAAATTTAAACTCATATGAAAGATAAAGAACTAGAGCATATTCCCCAAGAGTTACTGGTCGAACACCTCGAACTATCGGAACGATTGGCGGAGCTCCAGAAAAAGGAAACAATACAGACAAACTTTCTTCCATTTGTAAAAGCCATGTGGTCAGACTTCATAGAAGGTGAGCATCACCGCATAATGGCAAGAGCCTTTGATAGAATAGCTTCGGGCGAACTAAAAAGGCTGATCGTTAATATGCCACCACGTCACACTAAGTCGGAGTTTGCCTCCTACATGTTCCCAGCATATCTTGTCGGTAAAAACCCAGGACTCAAGATTATACAGGCAACGCACACGGCAGACTTGGCTGTTCGTTTTGGTAGAAAGATTCGTGACCTGATAGACACAAAGCAATATAGAGAAATATTCCCGAACGTTGAGCTCAACCCTGAGAGTAAAGCAGCAGGAAGATGGGAAACAAGAACTGTTGACGGAAAGCTGAACGGCGAATACTTCGCGTCAGGTGTCGGTGGTGCACTAGCTGGTAGGGGTGCGGACTTATTTATTATTGACGACCCACACTCAGAACAAGATGCCATGAGTGCAAATGCTCTTGACGATGCTTATGAATGGTACATGACTGGACCAAGACAAAGATTACAGCCAGGAGGTGCCATCGTAATGGTTATGACACGTTGGTCTAAAAAAGATTTGACTGGTCGTGTTGTAAAAAAGATGATGGAATCAGATGAAGCTGACCAGTGGGAGATTATTGAACTGCCTGCTATCCTGCCGTCAGGTAAATCTCTCTGGCCAGACTATTGGCCAAAACCTGAGTTAGAAAAAATAAAAGCATCGATCTCACCTTCGAAGTGGGCAGCAGAATATATGCAGAATCCTACTGGGGAAGGTGCGTCGATTATAAGTAGAGATTGGTTCAAGATCTGGGATAGAGATCATCCGCCACATGTTGACTATATCATTCAATCTTACGACACGGCTTTCTTGAAAAGTGAAAGAGCAGACTACTCAGCTATCACTACATGGGGAGTCTTTTATCCTGAGGGAACTATTGGTGAAGAAAATTATGCAGGCAATGAAGCACATATAGTGCTACTTGACTCAGTGCGAGCAAGGCTCTCTTTCCCTGAACTAAAGGAAAAAGCTCTAGAACAATACAAAACATGGGAACCTGAGTCCGTGATTATAGAAGGTAAAGCATCTGGTATGCCATTGACACAAGAACTCCGTGCTCTTGGCATACCTGTACAAAACTTTACACCGAGCCGAGGACAAGACAAAGTTGCGAGACTTAACTCTTGTACTCCGTTGTTCAGTGGTGGGTACGTGTGGGTGCCAGAAACTAACTGGGCAGAACAGCTGATGGACGAAGTGTCGGACTTTCCTTACGGAGAACACGACGATTTAGTTGATAGCACAACACAAGCATTGATGAGATTTAGGCAAGGTGGTTTCGTAAAACTAGACACAGACTACGAAGAGGAACCTGTGTATCGAAGGAAACGAGTTTACTATTGAGCACTTTTTAAAGTATGATTCAAATCATTAATCGTCGACAAGAGTAATATGGCTGTAGAAAAATCAACATTGTCACCAGTTTCTGCCGAAGAACTAGAGATAGAACTGCCCGAAGAAGAAGAGCCAGTCTTACCTGAAAACATACTTATCGAAGGCGAAGAAGAATCTAATATCGCCATAGTACCAGATCCTATAGAAGATTTTAATTCTAATTTAGCGGAAGTTATAAATGAAGACGACCTTCGTGCACTTAGTATGGATTTGTGTACAGACTTTGACGAAGACGAAGAGTCAAGAAAAGAATGGTTAGACACATTTACGAAAGGACTAGATTTACTAGGGATAAAAACTGAAGATAGAACTGAACCTTTTCCAGGAGCCAGTGGTGTACACCACCCACTATTATCAGAGTCTGTAGCACAGTTCCAAGCACAAGCATACAAAGAACTGTTGCCTGCTGATGGACCTGTTAAAACACAAGTTCTAGGTAACGTAGATGCTGCAAAAGAACAGCAATCACAAAGAGTCAAAGAGTTTATGAACTATCAGATAACTTACAACATGGAAGAGTACGATCCTGAACTAGACCAGCTGTTGTTTTATCTACCCTTGTCTGGTTCTGCTTTCAAAAAAGTTTTTTACGATCCATCAAAAGCTAGAGCAGTCAGTAATTTTATAATGGCTGAGGACTTCATTGTCTCGTATTCGACGACAGACTTACTTGATTGCCCTAGAGCGACACATGTAATACAGATGACGGAGAACCAAATCCGTAAAATGCAACAAGCAGGTTTGTACCGAGATGTAGAAATAGGAGAACCTTACGAAGATGAGTACTCAAGTGTCAAAAGTAAGATAGATGAAATAACTGGTGTCAGTAAACCAGTAGACTCAGAAACATACACAGTACTGGAGATGCATGTTGACTTAGACTTAGAAGGATTCGAAGATACAGAAAACGGTGAGGAAACAGGTATAGCCCTCCCGTACATTGTAACGATGATAAAAGAGAGCAATCAAGTATTAGCTATCCGCAGGAACTTTTCACCTGATGATCCTCTAAAAAGAAAGATAGAATATTTTGTACACTACAAGTTTCTGCCAGGACTAGGTTTTTATGGCTTCGGTCTAATACACATGATAGGTGGTCTTAGTAAATCAGCGACTTCATTACTTAGACAACTCGTAGATGCAGGAACACTTAGTAACTTGCCTGCTGGTTTTAAAGCTAGAGGAATGCGAATCAGGGATGATGATACTCCTATAGAGCCAGGAGAATGGCGAGATGTAGATGTGCCAGGAGGTACTATACGAGACGCACTTATGCCATTGCCATACAAAGAACCTAGTGGTGTGTTAGCACAACTATTGGGTGTAATAGTAGAAAGTGGTCAAAGATTTGCAAACATAGCTGATATGAAGATAGGTGACATGGGACAAGAAGCACCTGTTGGTACAACTATCGCTATGCTAGAGCGTGGTAGTAAAATAATGTCGGCGATACATAAACGTCTACATTATGCACAAAAAACTGAGTTCAAACTTTTAGCTAGAGTTTTCGCTGAGTCGTTACCACCAGAATATCCATACGATGTAGTGGGTGGCTCACGTACAATTTACGCTAAGGATTTCGATGGGCAAGTAGATGTCTTACCTGTAAGCGACCCTAACATATTTAGTATGAGTCAGCGTGTAGTTCTAGCACAAACACAACTACAGTTAGCACAAAGTGCACCTCAACTACACAATCTTAGAGAAGCATATTTTAAAATGTACAGTGCATTAGGTGTACAAAACATAGACGAGATACTAGAACCACCAGAAGACATGTTTCCTAAAGACCCTGTGCAAGAAAACCAAGATGCACTTATGGGTATGCCGTTGAAAGCATTTATGGAACAGAACCATGATGCACACATAGCTGCACACATGGCGTTCATGCAAAACCCTATGGTGCAACAGAATCCTGCTGCAGTGCAAGCATTGCAGGCACACATACAAGAGCATCAAGCTATGAAGTACAGATTACAGGTGCAACAGTTGTTAGCTGAACAAGGCATACAGTTACCTCCTGAGGGACAACCTGTACCTATGGAAGTACAGAATCAAATCGCTATGCTGGCAGCAGAAGCAACTCAGCAGATTACAGGACAAGAACAAGCACTTATGCAAGCACAACAGATTGCTCAACAGCAACCTGAGATAGATCTAGCTAATAAACAGCTAGAACTACAAGGCATGGAGATACAAAGAAAAGCACAAGCTGATCAACTACGTGCTCAAACCGAACTTACTAAAGCAGAGATAGATTCACAAACTGCTTTAGCGAAGGCAGATAAGAATGAAGACATTGCTCAACAGAGAATTGCAGCTTCACGTGAGAAAGATGCAATGGAAGCTGAGCTCAAGTCACAGAAATCTTATAGTGAAATATTGAAACAAGTTAAAGACGCAGAGGAGGATAGCGAATAATGGCTAAAGCAACACATAAAACAAAAGATGGTAGAACTGCTAAAAAAGGTCTCTACTACAACATTAATCAAAAAAGAAAACGTGGCGAAAAAATGAGAAAGAAAGGTGCTAAAGGAGCACCTAGTGCAGCTGATTTTGAAGCAGCAGCCAAAACTGCGAAGAAAGCTGATGGTGGCATGTACAAAATGGCTGGTGGTGGCATGTATAAAATGGCTGACGGTGGCATGTACAAAATGGCTGACGGTGGAATGAAGAACGGAATGCCAGGAGGAACAATGTTTAAAATGGCTGACGGTGGTATGTCTGTACAGAGTAGAGGTTGTGGCGCAGTCAATAATGCACGTAGAAAACCAACAAAACTTAGATAGGAGTAAAGTATGCCAAAAGGTAAATCAGAACAATATTCCCCTAAACAGAAAAAGATTGCGGCAATGGCTGGCGATCCTAAAGTGTTAGAAGGAGAAGATTTTGCTAAACTTAGGAGCAAAAAAGGAATGAAAGATGGCGGTCGATATGAAGAGTATGGAACTGGTGGTCTACATTCTGAAAAGAGAATAGTAAAAACTAGAGGAACAGGTGCTGCAACCAAAGGTTTAAATTTTCATAGCACTGATTAGTGGATTATATAAAAGTTGTCGAGCATCTACTAAAAAGGTACAGAGAACGTCGTGCCAGTTTAGAAGTTACACTCGCATCAGGAGGTGTTGCTAGTTTCGAGCAATACCAACGCGTCGTCGGAGAGATATCAGGTCTTCGCTCTGCCGAACAAGAGATAATTGACCTGCAAAAAACAATGGAGAAAGAAATAGATGACTAAAGAAGTTGTACCAGATGTAGTAATGAACTTTGATAAGGCACCTACACCTGCACCTGAAGAGGTAAAAGAAGACAAAACAGTCGAAGAAGTCACATCACAATTAGAAATACTACCACAACCAACAGGGTATAGAGTGTTGATACTACCTAGAGGAAGATCAGCAGTAACTGATGGTGGTATACAATTAGTTTCTGAAACAATAGAAAGAGACACTGTATCCTCAGTAGTAGGATACGTTATTTCTCTTGGACCAGATGCATATAAGGATCCTGTAAAGTTTCCTGAAGGTGCTTGGTGTAAAGAGGGAGAATGGGTGCTTTTCGGTAGGTACGCTGGTGCTAGGTTCAAGATAGACGGAGGAGAACTACGTCTTTTGAACGATGATGAAATTTTAGCTAGAATACCAGACCCAGAAGCAGTAGACTATTAATAACCAACATGGAGGAAACCATGCAACAAGAAGAAAATCTTGCCATAGAAGAGTCAGTAGAAGTAGAGCTTCCTGCTGATGAAAAGAAAGAAGAAGAAACACTAGAAGTGACTGAAGCTGCAGAGGAGCAACTTCAAGAACCAGATAAATCTGAACAAGAAGAGTATAGTGATTCAGTACAAAAAAGAATCAATAAGCTTACTTACAAACTTAGAGAATCTGAAAGACAAAACGAAGAAGCAGTGTCTTGGGCACAAAAAGTGCAACAAGAAAACGCTGAGCTCAAGAAAAAAGCTCAGTCAGCAAACACAGCTATGTTCACTGAGTATGATAGTAGAATCAACACTGAATTAGATGCAGCTAAACAAGAATATAAAGATGCTTTTGATAGAGGAGACACAGAGGCTATAATCGAAGCTAATGAAAAACTGTCTCGTTTGTCTGTAGAAGCGGAAAGTTTACGTCGTGTTACAGAACAAAGGAAGAAAGCACCAGATTCTACAGAACAAGATACACCAGAACAACCTGATGCCATAGCTCAGCAACCTCAACAACCACAAGCACAACCAGATCCTAGAGCACAAGAGTGGGCTGCAAAAAACACTTGGTTTGGTCAAGACCAAGGATTAACTTTTGCTGCGTTTGGTGTGCACAGAGAACTGATGGATGAAGGTTATGATGGAGCATCTGATGAGTATTATCAGGAACTTGATAGCAGGCTTTCCAAATTTGGAATAAGTAACTATAATGAAGATCAAGAACAAGTTTCCGACTCTCCCGTGCAGAGAGTAGCGAGTCCTACAAGACAAGCTAAAAATAAAAATGCACGCAGTAGAACTGTAAAACTAACACAAAGTCAAGTAGCTATAGCGAAAAAACTTAATGTGCCTCTTGAAGAGTATGCAAAATATGTTAAAACACAATAGGAGTAAAAAATGACAGAAAAAGATACTAACAATGTAGACGAATCTGTTGCTACGGATCGATCTCCTCGATCTGCACAAGCACGAGATAAAACAACTCGCACAACACCATGGGCACCACCCTCTGCACTAGATGCACCACCTGCACCTCCAGGTTTTAAGCATCGTTGGATAAGAGAGTCTATACTCGGACAAGACGATAGGACTAATATGTCTAAACGTCTACGTGAAGGTTTTGAACCTGTACGTGCGGAAGAGTTTCCAGATTTCGAAGCACCGACGATACAAGACGGAGTACATGCTGGTGTTATCGGAGTAGGTGGATTGATCCTGGCAAGAGTACCTGAGGAGACAGTAAATCAACGGAATGAGTATTACGATGCTCAAACTGCAGACGCAATGCGTGCTGTCGACACAGATCTAATGAGAGAAAGTGACCCACGTATGCCTATAGTTAAACCTAATAGGAACACTAAAGTTACTTTCGGAAAAGGATCTTAGGTGAAACTAAGAATTTTAACAACATATTACAAAGGTGAATAACAATGGCAAATGTAAATGACCCAGATGGATTCACTCCCGCATATCATATGTCTGGTGGAACAATCAGACCTTCAGAGTTTGCGATAGCAAGTGGCACGAATGCTTCGATTTTTTCGGGCGACGTTGTCAATCTCTCGAGTGGTTTGGTTATACAGGGTACTGCAACAGGTACTCCACTAGGTGTGTTTTACGGAGTAGAATTCACAAACACTTCAGGTGAAATCGTCTTTTCTAAGATGTGGACAGCTGATACTGCTACGCTAGGTTCTGCAAATGCGAAAGCGTTTGTTTATGTCGACCCTGATATTGTGTATGAAGCCCAGTCAACTGGTACACCTACACAAGCATCAATCGGTACAACAAACACTATCTCAACAACTGCAGGTGATACATCAACAGGTCGATCAAAAGAAGGTGTGACAACAACAACTTCTAGTGGTATTGCGACAGTGGTAGGTTTTCCCGACAAACCTTCTAACTCAATCGGACAATATGCTAGAGTGTATGTAACATTCCCAGCTTCTGTGTTCGGTAATTCATAAGGAGTAAATAACGATGGCAATTAATAGAGCACAATTAGTGGCAGAACTAGAGCCTGGATTAAATGCACTCTTTGGACTTGAATATAGCAGATACGAAAACGAACATGCTGAGATTTTCGATACAGAAAACTCAGATAGAGCGTTTGAGGAAGAAGTTATGTTATCAGGGTTCGGTGAAGCACCAGTGAAAGGCGAAGGGGCAGCAGTCACATACGACTACGCTCAAGAGACCTTCACTGCTAGGTACTCACACGAGACTGTAGCATTAGCTTTCTCTCTTACTGAAGAAGCTATAGAAGATAACCTTTATGACAGCATTTCAGCTAGATACACTAAAGCGTTGGCTAGATCTATGAGCCAAACGAAACAAGTGAAAGCTGCGAATGTTTTGAATAATGGTTTTAACTCGAGTTTTCCAGGAGGGGATGGTAAAGAGTTGTTCGCAACTGACCACCCAACCTTGACAGCTGGGGATCAATCCAACGAGCCAAGCACAGCTGCTGACTTGAATGAAACTTCTCTAGAAAATGCAATGTTAGATATCGCTGCATTTAAAGATGAGCGTGGTTTAAAAACTAACGTTCAAGCTAGAAAGCTAATCATTCCACCAGCACTTCAGTTTATAGCTGATAGACTGCTTAACACTCCAGGAAGAGTTAGTACATCTGACAACGACATCAATGCATTAAGAAACATGGGAATGCTCCCTGAAGGTTACACTGTTAACCACTTCTTAACAGACACTGATGCGTTTTTCATAAAGACAGATGCACCTAACGGACTAAAACATTTTGTAAGAGCACCAATGTCTACTGGTATGGAAGGCGACTTCGAAACTGGTAACATGCGTTACAAAGCAAGAGAAAGATATTCTTTTGGTTTTAGTGACTGGCGTGGTATTTACGGATCCCCAGGAGCGTAAATAATCGTTTAGAATAAGTAAAGGGAAGCTTCGGCTTCCCTTTATTTTTTTCGACAATAGATATACAATAAATTTCTAGGTAAAAATAATTGTTCTATAGACTGACCTAGCAGACAAGCCAAGACTATAGAACTTATTTCCAAAGGAGGAAATTATGGCAAAATCGACATTTTCGGGACCAGTTAGATCCTTAGCTGGTTTTATTTCGGCAGGTAATGCGACAGTTGTAAGTTTAACAGCAGACACTAGTCTGACAGTTGCTGCACACGCAGGTAAAGTATTAACATGTAACGATGCGGATGGTAAGTTCACACTTCCTAGTATTGTGGCTACAGCACCAGGACAGGATGATGATCCTAACCAACTTAACAATTTAGGTGCTAGTTTCTTTTTCGTAGTAGAAACTGCAGCTACAGACATGGACATACTAACAGACGGAACTGATAAGTTTGTTGGTGGTCTTTATTCAGGTAAAGATGATGCAAGTGGTAAGGTATTTATATCAGGTGCATCTAACGATGTAATCACCATGAACGGTTCAACTAAAGGTGGATTAGCTGGCAGTATAGTAAAAGTAACTGCTATAGCTTCTGCTAAGTATGCTGTTGAAGGTATAATTTTAGGCTCAGGCACTATAGTTACACCATTTGCTGACGCTTAATAGGAGGTAAACTATGGCTGATGCAGTAACTTCAACAACGATTGTAGATGATGACAGGAAAGCTGTAATACAGCTGACTAACACATCTGACGGAACTGGTGAATCGGCAGTAACAAAAGTAGATGTAAGTGCACTTGCTCCTAGAAAAAGTGATGGTGCTGCTTGCACTGGTTGTAAACTTTACGACATAAATTATTCTACTTTCGGCATGAGTGTCAAACTGTTATGGAATGCTAGCACGAACACTATATGTTGGGATTTAAATTCTGACTACAGTGATTATGTTGACTTTTCGTACATGGGTGGACTGCAAAATACTGCAGCTGCCAGTGGTAAAACAGGTGACATCAAGTTAACAACTACTGGGCATGCTAGTGGCGACTCATACGTTATTGTTCTAACAGTAGTCAAAGAGTATTAATCATGGCAACTTCTGGCACTAAATCATTTAGTTTAGACACAGCAGAAGTAATCGAAGAAGCATACGAACTTGCAGGTTTAGAGATGCGAACAGGTTACGACGCAGCAACTGCCAGAAGATCCCTTAACATAATGTTCTCAGACTGGGCAAACAGAGGCATAAACCTTTGGACAGTAGAACAAGTCTCCCTCGACTTAACTTCAGGTACATCTACATATACCTTAAACCCATTTGATGTAGATGTGCTTGAAGCTATCGTCAGAGTTTACGATAGTGTGTCAAGCTCAACATTTAGTGACATAACAATAGAAAGGATTAGTCGTTCAGAATATCTAAGCATTCCTGATAAAACAACTACAGGAAGACCTTCACAATATTTTGTAGAAAGAAAAGAAACACCAGTATTAAATCTATACCCCACACCTGATAATGCTACAAGATATCAATTTATAAGCTATAGAGTGCAGAGAATAGACGATGCAACTGCATCAGCACAAGATCAAGAAGTTCCTAGCAGATTCATACAGTGTATGACACTAGGACTAGCATACCAACTTTGTTTAAAACGAAACCCACAAAAAGCTGGTTTGTTAAAAGTAGACTATGAAGAAAGTTTTAATAGAGCAGCAGATGAAGACAGAGATAGAGCTAGTATACATCTAACACCAAGGATAAGTTATTAATGGCATACTCAAGTGGTAAAAACGCATACGGAATATGTGACATAAGTGGTTTTAGATATAAGCTAAATGAGATGAAAAAAACATGGAATGGTCTATTAGTTGGACCTGACATGTTCGACCCAAAACACCCACAACTAAGAGTAAACAGAAACACGATAGATCCTGAAGCTTTACTTAACCCTAGACCAGACGTAAAGTCTACTATTAGTTTAGGTACAGTACAGGTTAGCAACCCTAAGAATGCTGCAGGTGTTAGTTCACCTATAATGTTTGCATTAAACAGCAACACAATAGGTTCTAGTTTTTCTTTAAGAGAAGCAACATCTGAACTAGGGGAGGTTACAATAACTACATCATGAGTTGGACTAATACGACATTAACAACAGCAATACAAGACTACCTTGAAAGCGATGAAACTTCTTTTGTAAACAACATACCAAATTTTATAAAAGCTACAGAAGAGAAAATACTCAAAAGTGTGCAGTTAGATGTGTTCAGAAAAAATGTGACAGGAACAGGAACTGCATCTTCACCTTATCTTGCTACACCGAACGACTACTTATCATCGTTTAGTTTAGCATTGATAGATAGCAGTAATAACTACAACTATTTATTACAAAAACAAGTATCTTTCATTAGAGACTATACACCAGCAGAAGCAACAACAGGAGAATCTAAGTATTATGCTGAGTTCGATGATAACACTTTTATCATAGCACCGACACCTGACTCAAACTATAACTTTGAACTGCATTATTTTTATAGACCTACATCTTTAACAGCAACAACAGGTACAGACACAACGTGGTTATCTACAAATGCCATAAATGCAATGCTGTATGGTTCTTTATCCGAAGCTTGTATGTATTTAAAAAACTATGAAGCAATGCCAGCCTATGAATCAAAGTTACAAGAAGCGTTAATACTGCTGAAAAATCTTGGTGAAGGTAAGTCGACTAGAGATCAATACAGATACGGAGAAGTACGAAGAGAACCACAGTCATGAGTCGTATAGAATCTCTTGAAGGTGCACACATAGCATTAGTTGCTATGGGAGAAAGTCAGTTAGATTTCCACTTAGCTAAATCACACAGTATAGAGTTCGATGAGGTTTGGGGTATAAATGCTATGGCAGGAATTACTGACTGTGATAGAGTGTTTATGATGGATCCAGCTTCTCGATTCTTAGACTCAGACGCAGCAGGTAGTCAAACAGGCATAATGCGTAAAGTTTTGAAGTCACATCCTGGACCAATATACACATGTGAGCTCGACCATAGATGCGACAATTTAGTTGAGTTTCCGTTGTTAGATGTAGTGAAAGAAACTAGATGCTCTTATTTTAACAACACTGTACCTTTTGCTATAGCTTTCGCTTTGTATCATAAAGTTGCTCAACTTAGTTTGTTTGGGTTAGATTTTACATATAAAGGCAACCTACACTTTGCTGAAGCTGGTCGATCTTGTGTAGAGTTTTGGTTAGCTAAATGCACAGAAAACAACATGATTGTAAGTGTAGCACCTAGATCAGGATTATTAGATACAGATACACCAATACAAGAAAAGTTGTACGGTTATCATCGTTTACAAAATCCACTGTTAATACTTATAGATGAAGATGAGTTTTACACCATAGGACACAACGAGTACTGTGAAAAACTAGAACAAAAACAAAGAGCAGAAGCAGAACTCGTTCCTGTTTTAAACACACCACCAGAAGCAAAAAGGTACTAATGATAGAAGATAACGGAACCTCCAGTTTAGGATTAATAGAAGTAGCCACCCAACAAAACAGAGGACACAGTCCTGAGTTTTGGGCAGAAAAATGCACTGCTAGAATATGTGGTATATCAGAAGATGCAGAACCACACATTAGACAACAAGCAGAGGCATACAGGCTTGCGATTTATTCGACAATACTTTATTATATCAAGGAAGCAATTAACAGTGAACGTTGTACAATGCGTAACATGTTGATTTCTCAAGGTGATAATGATTTAGCAAATATACTAAAGGAGTTAAAGTAATGGCAATTACATCAACATTAACCACTAGCTTTAAAAAAGAGTTGTTAGAAGCAACTCATAATTTTAAAGCATCTGGTGGGAATACTTTTAAGTTAGCTTTGTACACAAGTTCGGCGACTATGGGTGCTACAACAACAGCATACACAACAACGAATGAGGTTTCAGGAACTAACTACACTGCAGCTGGTGCTGCTCTAACTAACGTCGCTCCAACAAGTGGTGGAACAACAGGTTTTACAGACTTTTCTGATCTCACTTTTGGTACAGCAACAGTTACAGCAAGAGGTTGTTTAATATACAACGATTCTGCTAGTGGTGATCCATCAGTGGCTACCATAGATTTCGGTGGAGATAAAACTTCAACAGCAGGTGATTTTACAATAGTTTTTCCTGCAGCAGCAGCAAGCACAGCTATTATAAGAATAGCTTAGTATAAACTATGTCGACAGGGTGGGGTCGAGCTGGCTGGGGCGAAGGTCCATGGGGACAACCAGCATCAATACCAATAAGTTTCACCATATCTGGTGTAACTGCAACATCTGCACTAGGAACTGTAAGTGTAGATGCAGAAGCTAATCAAACACTTTCAACTTTAGTTGCAACATCTGCACTAGGAACTGTAAGTGTAGACGCAGAAGCTAATCAAACACTCACAGGACAATCTGCTACAAGTGCTTTAGGAAGCGTAAGTACAGATGCTGCTGCGAATGTTACACCTACAGGACAAACAGGAACAACAGGTGCACCTGTAGCTGGTGTAAATGCACAAGCTATTGCTTCCATACAAGGTGCAGTCGGCACAGTTGGTTCTGTATCAGTAGATGTAGACGGAGAAGCTAATGTTCCAGTTGCAGGATTAAGTTCAACAGCTAGTGTAGGGTCAGTCACAGTACACCACAATGTTGTAGTAAATGTAAGTGGTTTAGCAGCAACTGGTGGGTTAGGTACTGTAACACCAATAGCTAAAGCTAACGCAAGTGTTTCTGGTGTTGAAGCTACAGGTTCTGTCGGTTCTGTTACATTTATAGGAAAAGCAAATGTAACACCAACAGGTCAAGCAGGAACCAGTGCGTTAGGAACGATTACTATAGCATTGGGCATGACAGTTCAAGTTACAGGACTAGCAGGAACTAGTGCATTAGGCACTGTAACACCAGTAGCAAAAGCTGTTGTTTCTATATCAGGTCTTTCAGGCACAACAGGAGAACCTACTGTGTTAGTTTGGGGGCTGGTCGATGATTCTCAAACACCTAACTGGGAGACAGTATCTGACACACAGAATCCAGGGTGGGAAGAAGTTGCTTAACTATTCCCGAAAAAATAAGTATAATCAAAGTAGTACGGAGATAAAAAATGGCAAGTTCATACGTAAATGATCTAAGATTGAATGAAATGGCGACAGGTGATGCGTCAGGAACTTGGGGCGATGTTACAAATACAAACCTAGAATTAATAGGAGAAGCTCTTAGTTTCGGTACAGAAGCAATAACAACAAATGCTGATACTCACACTACAACCGTGGCTGATGGTGCTGCCGATCCTGGCAGAGCTATGTATCTTAAATACACAGGCACACTAGACAGTGCATGCACAATAACTATTGGACCGAACACTATAAGCAGAATGCAGTTTATTGAGAATGGAACTTCAGGTTCTCAGAACATAATAATTTCACAAGGCTCTGGAGCTAACGTAACCATACCAGCTGGCGACACAAAGGCAGTTTACCTAGATGGTGCTGGTAGTGGAGCAGCAGTAGTAGACGCTTTTGCTAGTCTTTCTACAGTAGACCTAAAAGTACAAGACGATTTAACAGTTACAGATGATGTTTCTATAGGTGGTGATTTAGCTACAACAGGTGCTTCTACAGCAGCAAGTTATAACGGCATCACAAGTAAAACTTTTGGCACAAATTCTCTTATGATTGGGGATAATGCTACAGGCACTATTGATGCTGCTGATAATAATACTGGTTTAGGTGCAGATGTTTTTGCAGCTTTAACTTCGGGAGACGATAATACTGCTGTAGGTAAGAATGCTCTAAACGCAGCAACCACAGGACATAGTAATACAGCTATCGGTAAAGCTGCAGGTGAAGCAATAACAACAGGTGCTGAAAATGTATTCGTAGGCGAAAGGTCAGGTGATGCCTGCACAGAGGGAACTAATAACACAGGTGTAGGACATAAGGCATTAAGCGACCTTACAACAGGAGTTTCTAATGATGCTTTTGGTAATGATGCTGGACTAAGCATAACAACAGGTACAAGAAATGTTGCTATTGGTTCATTTACGTTAGATGCTTCAACCACCGCAAATGATAATACAGCAGTTGGTTATCAAGCATTGACAGCAAACACTTCAGGAACAGAAAATGTAGCCGTAGGTTCTGCCGCAGGTCAATCAATCACCACAGGTGCTGAAAATACAGCACTTGGTTATAGTGCTTTAGCAAACACTACTACAGCTTCTAATAACACAGCAGTTGGGAAAAGTTCTTTAGGTTCTAACACCACAGGCACTAATAATGTATCTGTGGGTAAATCCGCTTTAGATGCCAACACAACTGGGATAGATAGCGTAGCTGTTGGAGTAGATGCTCTAGGGGCGCAAACTACAGGTGGTGATAACATAGCTATCGGACACTTAGCTTTATCAACACTAACAACTGCGGGAAACAACGTAGCTGTAGGTGATAGAGCAATGCAATTAAGCACCTCTGGTGAAAACAATGTTGCCATAGGAACTTTAGCTATGGATGCAAACACTACAGGGGGCAGTAACGTGGGAGTGGGTAGAGATGCTTTAGGAGCAAACACCACAGCTTCTAACAACACAGCAGTTGGAAAGTCTGCTATGCATACAAACACCACAGGAGCAAACCAAGTTGGTGTAGGTTTTCAAGCATTGTATAGTGCTACCACAGCAGGTAATAACACAGCAGTAGGACATAATGCTTTGTTTAATACTACCACAGGTGATGATAATACAGCACTAGGAAAAGGTGCAATGGAAAACAACACTACTGGAATATATAACGTGGGAGTAGGTTTACAAGCGTTGTATACAAACACCACTGGTAAGTTCATGACAGCAATAGGTTATCAATCTTTATATAATCATAACACTACTAATTCTGGAGGAGTAAATAGCACAGCAGTTGGGTACAAAGCGTTATTTGCTGAAACAACAGGCAATCAAAACACTACTGTTGGTGCAAACTCAATGGATGCTTTGACAACAGGTGAAAGTTGCACAGCAGTTGGCACAAATGCTTTAGGTGCCAACACTTCAGCTTCTAATAACACAGCAATAGGTAAAGATGCTATGTTAGTGAATACAACAGGTGCTCAAAACACAGCAGTAGGTGCTCAATCATTAGATGCTTGTACAACAGGTACAAATAACACAGCCTTGGGATACGAAGCTATGGGTAAACTAACTACTGGTACTGACAACACAGCAGTAGGTAGAGCATCTTCACTTGATCAAACAAGTGGTTCTGGTAACACCTCATTAGGAGTTGAAGCACTAGAAAATGGAGCAGGTTGTAACAATACTGTAGCAATCGGTAAGCACGCTGGTAGATCTATAAGTACAGGGTCTAATAACATGTTACTAGGCACGAGTTCTGGTACCTCAGGCTCACCTGGAGGTGCAATATCAAGTGGTAATAACGAAGTGACTATAGGTAATGGCGATCACTCAAAAATAAATGCACAAGTATCAATAACTGTTGCATCTGATGAAAGAGACAAAACGGACTTTCAACCGTTATCTGCTGGGTTAGATTTTGTAAATCAATTAATACCATATACTTACTATTGGGACAAAAGACATAATTACATAGATTGGGATACAAACCCTGATGCAGATTTAAACAGTATTACACATGATGGTTCGCATAAAGAAGATTGGATGGATGTTGGTTTTAAAGCACAAGATGTTGTTGC
>TARA_R100000654_G_scaffold13203_2_pt1 | contig 37995 bp, 43 predicted proteins | sample TARA_R100000654 | Tara Oceans TARA_R100000654 (sample SAMEA2622473) | marine metagenome | biome: marine biome (ENVO:00000447); feature: surface water layer (ENVO:00002042); material: "saline water (ENVO:00002010), including plankton (ENVO:xxxxxxxx)" | depth 5 m
AAGTCATCATCAACAGCCCCATCTAATGTTGCTACTGCTCCAGAGATGTCACATTGATGTAGAAAAATGTCACACTCCGGGGCTAATGTAGTCATTGCACCTGCGCCAATAAATACCTCATTACTCACTGAAATTATCCCACCTATACTGTCCGAGCGAACCGCTTCATCTCAACCGCTAGTTTGTAGCCCAATAACCTTTTTCCACGGTCATTGGCTTCCGACCTGCTTTGAAGTTTGATGAGGTCTGCGTTACCTTCCACGGTTCCCGAAGTCCCACCACCTACATAGACGGTTGGCCTCAATGAGTTATTTTCTAGAATATATCGCGCTATTTCGTATAATGCCTTGAGTCTATCTCTAGAGAAAACTAGGCCAGCCTCTGTATTTGCTTCACTTGGAGTTTCAGTAGTAGGATAACCATCTGCGAAATCCCTACGATGTAGGACTCTAAGATGAAGTGTGAATGTGTATGTCTCGTTTCTCACAGCATAGTCTATCGTTGGATAATCTGTGGTGTTGGAATCTTCGTATACAATGAGTATCGCCTTCTGGTCTGCATCTACCCTTCTGCCCTCATTTGGCTTAATAGAACGAACATCAATGAATCTAGGAGTTTCAACGTGACTAGCAGTTATCGTGCCAGCACTAACTAACGCACTAGCGGCGGCAGACCACCTATCAGATAGCAAACGTAGTACCAACGTCACTTCATCCATCTGTCAAAGCCTCCGACATTTTTCTGGCAAACGCCTCATCTGCGGCCTTTAGAGCCTGTTCATTCAATGCGCTCTCAGATAGAGAAAACTCCCCAAGGCCCAAATCAGCAAGCATGGCGTTTCGTTCTATCTCTCTCTCCGCCGCCTCTCTGCCTATCTTCAAGGCTTTGAGCAATTTTCTTCTTACTTCTTCTACCATTTGAATCACGATATGAAATGGATGATGTTCTTCTTCCCATCAATAATCTTGTTCGCCTCTTCAATTAGTATATCGTGCTTGGTCTTCAAGTCGATGTTTGAACCTGTTTCAGCAACAAGGATAGAATTGTCATCATGCCTAATTACTTCGGCGGCTACTAGTTTCGTAGCGGCTTCGTGAATAGGTGCAGGTACTCTTCCATCACCTGCGACATATGTGACTCTAATGGAGTGATTCTTGATGAATGGATACTTACTGTGAAAGAATATCTTACCTTCATGGCTTATCTGCCAGAAATCATCTAGCCTCCCTTGTGTCTCATGGTCTGTGAATCCAGATACACTTCCCACTCCTGCATTCCCATTCTGCGTATCAACAGAAGTAATGGTGCAACTAGAGCCATCATCGCCCATCAACAATGATGAGATTGTTACCTTGTCACCATCTTTGGTAGCATAGAAGAAATCAGATATATTGACTGATGTGTTTCCAACGGCAGTTACAGTCTTACGCGCAGTTTCTCCTGTAAACTTAGCAGTCTTCATTGGGTATACCTCGTTGATTGCATCCACCAATTGACTGGCTGTTGTCTTTGGCCCGAAGGAGTCAAAGAAATGAGTTCCCTCTATTATCTCAAAGGTGAACGTTCCTGCGGTTAGTGTAATCTTCCAAGTCTGCGAATTAGTAGTAGCAGAGGATGGCATTGTGATACTAGCAGTAGCAGAAGCCAAGTCCACCCAATCGCTTCCTTGCCATATCTCTAACCTCACAAGTTTCTGAACCTTCGGAAATTCCAATTGCACGAAACCAATGTAATCCCTGTACATGGTTACAGGATACATAAGATGGCGATTTGCCTCAAACGAAGAAAACTCATCTTTGTAGATTAGTGGTCTGTATGAGTGCTTGGTTGCATCATCTATCTTTTCTTCTACTCTCTTGATGAGTTTACCTACCTCTGCTCTCGTTGGTGTAGAGAAATCTGTAAAAGACTCTATTTGGAGTAAGTTAGAAACATCTGTGTGAGTAGTGTAGAATCCATTTCCTATTGTGTAGTTTGGGTTGATAGACGTAAAATCACTTGGGGAACCTAGTTTGACCATATTAACCACCGCTATTGATTACTCTTCTTAAGTCTTGATAATTGTTCTTTATCTTCATGAGCGCATTCACATCCTGTGCTTTCTCTTTATCGAATATGTTCTTCTCACCTTTACGAGAGTCATATGTCTCTCTCCATTGTTTTCTCCCGGCCTTTACTTCTGGCTTGGTGCGGATAAGTTGCCTTTGGTGTATGCTATCCTTGTTCTTGTCAACGGGTTTACCTAGCCACATTAGATTCATCTGGGGTTGTATGAATGGGTCTTCATCATCATCTATCTGAACTCCCCCTGCATTCTCTAGAAGTTTCTTGAGGTAGTCCTTATGGTCATAATAAATTTCTATAAGACCTTGGCCCTTATTTCCTATACTTGCCATAATTTCCTCATGTGCTGAGTCACCCGACATCGTGGTAAACAACTCCGATAGACTGTAACTAAGACCGACATCTCCCTTTGGCCTGTAAAAGAGACTTGTCTTTCCAGTTCCCAAACCATCTATGATAGCCTTGTCTTGTGGCTCCATCTCTGCTTTATCTACATCTGGTTTTGCTAGTTCGATGTTATCTATGTACATGATAATTTTATTGATATCTTCAACCAATTTAGTTAGGTCTGCTACTGTTTTAGTTGTATATCCCTGTGTAAAATCATTTAAGTCAACTTTAGCAAATCTGAACTTTCTAAATGGTGGAGTCTTGTCGTCTACTTCCATTATCTGACTTTCAACCATTGGAGTGTCTTCTCTATCTTTACCTTCAACAAGACGGCCTTTTTCATCAATGGTATCTGCTTCGTAGAATTTACCCGGTTCTGTCGGTTTTTCCTTGACCTTACCTGTCTCCATGTCTATCTCATCAGGTGCATCTGCAATTTTCTTTTTCCAAGCATTGAACAACTCTGTGTATTGTGGGTTCTCTACTGCTTTCTTCCAATCTGGGTGGTCTTTTATTGCAGGTATTTCCTCTTCTATTTCCTCATATGCTTTGGTATCTGGATTGTATCTACTTGCTAGTCTAGTTCCACCTTCTGGATTCTTCAATGCGTATGCATCGTTAGTAATCAAAGCCGCATACGATACCAAATCTTGCACTAGTTCGTCTTCATCTGTATATCTGTCAAGCATCTTTGCAAGTTCAAACTTAGGCATACTTTGAATCAACTGATTGTATTTGAAAAGAATGAATGTCGCTTTCAGCAACTCTGGTACATATGCCATAAACTGCGAATCTTCCTTTGTGTCCTTTCTCTGTAGTGACATTAGGAATTTATCATATCCCGCATCTCCTTGGAACGGAGCATAGTTGATTTTGAATTCAGTAGTCCCAATTGATATAGAGCCATTAGAAGGTGTTATGGTTGATAGAATCATTCTCCTTAACCCATGTACATCTCTACCGCTTTTAGGTGGCTTTGATAATAGGGCGTTCTTAATGTCGGTTTCTGTCAACTCTGTCAATCTTGCATTGTATGCCTCTCTAGGTGACAGGTTATCTAATTCAGTACCATCGAATTTCTTCAACGTATATTTGCCATTATCTTTCGGAGTAATATATTCTATACTGTAGTTATCTACTTTCTTCAATTCTCTTCTTTGACCTACACTTGATTTGATGATATCCATCGCCTTCATCATCTTTTCAGCAACATCATCCTCATCTGGACTTCCTGCTTCTAACACTTCAATCTCTTCTTGAGGTTCTTCTTCGATGTCACCTTCGCCAGTTTCAGCATCAGCACCAGTCTCAGCACCTCGCATATCCTTTATGGCTTGCTTAGTATCTGCAATCTTATCTTCTAGGTTCTGTAAATAGGTATCGACTTCCTCTGGTGTGAGAAAGTTCTCTTTCTCCATTCTCTTGAGTTGTCTCTTGAATTTTTTATATTCCTTCATATATTGTCTCAAGCCCGAAGAACTTTCTACAGGTTCATCCTCAAACTTATCCATTCCCGTTAAGATTTTATCAAGCATGTTCTGCATTTCTTCTGTGTCTGCTCCTTCTGGAGCATCCTTCATCTCAAATTGCCATTCATCCTTCGCTGGGTCATAGTACCCATGAATAGCCATGATAGCCTTGATGTAATCCTCAGTTTGAATTTTAATCGTATCTCCTTCTATTGATATGTTATCCAAAAACATCTGAAAGGTATCGCTGTTTCTACCTATGTCCACTATTGGTTCTCCCTTGTCAAACTTGGATAGTAGGGATATGGTTCTGTTTGGCTTGTCTGCTTCTTGGAAATCTGGTTTGGGTGCTTCGGGTTTTTCTTTGATTTCACCTGCTTCATACTGCTTCATATCATCTTCATATTTTTTCTGTTGCTCTGGTGTCACCGCAGTTATCTTACCACTAGGAGAAAGCCCTGTACCTGCTTCATAGCCTACTACCTTCTGAATGGTAGATTCGCTATCCAATCTCTCTAGAGTTAGATTCTCTCCTTCCTTACCACCTAGACGTTTTATCGTGGCTTCGGAGAGATTCAACTCCTTTGCTAGAAAATCTTCCTTTTGAAGTATCTTTATCAATAGCGAAAGATTCTCCTTTCCTAGTTTTTTCATGAATGTATCGAAGTATCTTTTTTTCTTAGTATCTGTAAAACTACCGGGCTTGTTTTTCCTAGTGGATATGTTTGCATCTGCGAAATCACTTTCATCTACATCAGCAAGTAGTGGCATCACTTTCCTTGCTTTGTTCATCTTCGCACTTTGATTCTTACCTAGATTCTTGAAAGGATAAGCGGTTAGATACTGGAATGCTATGTTTCTCAAGAATTCTTCAAAGTCTGCTGATGCGGGAAGATTATCAAAAACGACATTCTGATTTTCTAGGCGTATTAACTCGCCCGGAATAATCATTTTTTCTTTGTATCTATCTTGTTTAATCAGAACCATCTACCTCACCTATGCAAGCCACTTGGCCCAAGCAATGCCCTTACTGACGGCATTAGCAAGACCAAGCCCGCTTGCGGGCGGGGTGTATGTCATCTGACCGGATACAGGGTCTATCCAATATGGATTGTTCATATTGTCATATCCAGAAGGAGGTACGGGATATCCAGATTGGTTGTTGAATGCCATTTGCTGTTGCATCATCGCGTTGTTCATCTGGACAGAGGCGTTACCACCTTGTATCATTGATGGGTCTATACCATTAGTATTGGGCTGACCGGGCATACCACCCACCGTTGCTTGCTGTTGTGTGACCTGCTGTTCTTGTGGCATAGCAAATCCTTGAGCCTCAAGGTATTGCGTCTTAGCCATTCTTCTCTGCATGATGACTTCGGAGTTTATCGCAGAAGCAAGAAGAGTCTGTATGTCCAACTCAATGTTTGCCTGTGTGATAGCATTGAGAGCATTGGTAGAATCTACAGATAGAGAAAGATTACCATTGTTGGAAGTGACGAAAGCGAGATTTGTCAATATCTCACTAACAGTCTTGTTAACCACATCACCCACTAGTTGTGCCAATGCAGATAGAAATGCCTCACCATGATACTGAAAGAAATCCTCTACGTGATTCTCCTGTAGAGTCAACAGATTGTTCATTGTCTTGAACTGTGCCTGTTGATTATTCTGCATTTGATTATACAGAGATGTGTTACTAGTTCCAAAAAGCCCCATCACGCATCACTCTCCTTAATGGTGACCTTCGCACCCTCGGTCAATAACGTTTTCACTCGTTGGTTAATTGTATTTTGCTCTATTAGCAACCGAAACAATTCTTCTTCGATGTTTTCTTGTTCTGCCGTAGGTGGTTTAATTGTCCAACCGACAGAAGAAAGTGACATGATATCAGTTTCTTTCAAGGTAGTCAAAGGGCCAGAGGACAATGGATTCAGAGTCTGCATAGATGGGGTCTTAGGTATGTATGCGCTGAATGACAATCCATGTTCCTCTGCTAGTACCTGTTGCTCTAGCATCTCGTATTGCCTGTGTATACCTGCATGTTTCTCACAGTAGGTTCCTCGCATTGGGTATCCCTTGCGAACCTTGTGTAATGGTAGAGGTGGTCGAAGATTATCACTTGCATCCCATACTTTGTGTGTACCGCACACTACACATCTATCTTTGATGTTGTACTTGAATCTGTATGGTATTTTCAGGAATGTTTTCTTCTCAGGTGTTAGTACCTTGATTATCTCTTTCAATTGTTTCTTTGGCTTGACGCTCTTGTATTCATATTGCATTATGGAACCCGCGCTTCTAGCATGTTCCATTCTATCCATGAATGCCGTATTGGTTACATTCGTTGTCGAAGAACCTATCAAACTTGGTGGTTGGAATGACATTGACATATGTTCACCGAACTAGTAGTCCTTTATCATGGTTAGGACACCTCTGTAGACCATCTCAGAGTCTGTCTTGGCACTTACTATGTATTTGTAGCAAGGTATTCCTTTGTCGTTCAATCTTTGAATGCCATCTCTGAATGCAGAGAAAATAGGATGCTGTTCTATTGGCCCATCATGTTCATACTTGTCTTTCCACAAGTCATACTTGTTAGCCCATATTCCTACTGCTACTGGATAGTCTGATTCTCTTTTCTTCTTTCTCTTACCATTGATGTTCCATTCTGTACTGCAAATTGTATCCACTAGGAAAGTCCAACACAGTTGTTGTTCGATATCATAATGCTTGTCCATGTGTCTATCATCCATCATGAAGATGATGTACTTGACTCTTCGATTCCTCATATCGTTCAACCAGTCATTCCAGTATACCGTTTGTCCACCTACATCAGCCGTTTTCACAGTATGTGCATCACCGTCTAGTTTGACGTACTTCCTGCTTGCACGTTGCAATCCTTCTGTCCTATGTCGAATATCTGGAACATCACCTCTCGTTCTCAACTGGTGATTCATAGTGGTCTTACCTGCTCTGGTAGCCCCATATATACCGAAATTGATTGCATGTACACGTTGGTATAGTTTGTTGAGTCCCTCGACTATCAATATGGCAAAACCTGCCATTACTGACAATATATCACCACAGATGATTCCAGAAGTCTACTAGACCATTCCATGTCATTGATAGCGTATTGATTCCATAAACCGCTAGGAGTTGTCCAAGTGCAAAACTACCCAGACAGAAGATTCCACCCCATAGGTAGAACCTAGCCCTTAGAAACCAGATATCAGCAGAGTGCGCTCTTTGTAAGTCATATGCGAGGGTAGACTCATCCATTCCAAATAGGATTTCGCTGACCATACATATTCCTCACATCTACTGGTTTTCAAGTGTTAAGAACGCAGGAGTCATTGTCTCTGGTTCTTCGGCCTTCACCGTTGGAAGAGTAGAATCTCCGTAAGGAGTGTAGTTCTGTTGGAAGCGAGCCATCGACTCTCGTACTCTTCTCTTGTTCTGCTCTTCTCTTTCCTTTCTACCCCAATAGCCATCAATGGCTCTCCTAAGTAGGGTTTCCTCAATCATATCGCTAAGGAACACATCGAATGCCACTTTGACAACAAGTATCCCACCTACCGTACTAATGCCAAATAAGATGGCATGTGCCTCCGGGCCATATGGGAAGGATATTCCGTACTGTGAGTATGCGAATACATTCACACCACACATCGAACCTACGAACAGTATCGCCATAATCATGCGGGTGTCTGTTTCTAGGCTTGGCATATTTTTTCCTCAACTATAATTAATTGTTATGCAGACGGTAGCAGAAGCGTTATTCGATACATTCACTAATATTCCGTCTGATAGCAAAGCCCCATGAAAGTCATGCTCTAGATTCGTTACTGCGGCTGGTAGGTAGATTCTTGTTATCTGGTCAGCAGAAGCAGTAGTGGCATCATGACTGTCAAATATCTGAACTTGTGCAGTAGAACCACCATCTGTACTAATATGAATGCTATTCAATCGAACCTTCTGTGGAGACTTACCACCAACCACATTAACGTTGCTTGGATTAGTTAGCATCTTGCTAGTTGCTACTGTGGTCATCCTTCTGCCTCCAATAGCGCATCAATTAGAATCGACTTCTTACCGTCTGCCTTGATTCCTCTCTCATCGAGTAGAGCCTTGAGTTGCTTGTTGGTGAGTTTCTCTAGATTTGGTGGCAAAGGGGCAAGGACTTCCTTTTCTTCCTTGACTGGCTTCTCCATTTGAGGATGAATCTCTTCCTTAGCCTCTGGTAGTTTCTCCGGCTTGGCCTTACTACCAAAGAAGGACTTGCTCTTCCCGAACAGTTTCTTAACCATGGTCGGGCCATCATCATCCTCGGACAATCCATCATAGTGTCCAATTAGATGGCTTCTCTTGTACTTTGACATAGTAGCCAAGTCCTTCTCATCACTTGAATCTAATACTACTGTGTAGTTGTCATCTCTAAGAAGCGAACTAGCATATCTCAGAGGTATGTCTACGTCTTGTTTGTATCCTACAACGTACCTATCTGTTCCAAAATTTATTCTCATTGCCCGACCATTCAATGGTCTGTTAGTTAGTCTAACCTTAGCCATATTCTCACCTAGTAATAGAGGGTAGCGACCCCCTTCCTGATGCTCTAGGAAGAGGGCCACTACTTTATGTTTTACTCAGAGAAGGCCGTAAACTCGACAGCGCACAGAACCGTAATCTGTGGTTCCGGTATGCTCTGCTATCTGGTTACTTACTTCGTGTAGCACGTTCAGACAGAACGAAGTCGTAGAAGCAGTTGCTCCGCTTCCTGTGTTCGTTGTGTATGAACCTGTGGACAACACCTCTGGGACAACTAGTCCCGTAAAGGTGTCCTGACCAGTCACCATCACTTGGTGAATGGTGCTGAGTCCACAATCTGCGGCATTCACTAGGATACCTACATCATCGGTTCCGGGATATGCGTCCATGTCAACTAAGACATCTACGAAATACTCATCACCAGATACTCTAGGCGTGGTCATACCCTTGTGGTCCTCAAGTATCGTTACTACGGTTGCCATTCAACAACCACCTCACGCAGACTTTAGGTTGGTTATCTTACCTTGTCCCTTGAAGAACGAGCAAGCAGTCTCGCCCATGGTTCTGTACAGACCTGTGTTACCAAGCCTGTCAACACCGAATGGGTTGCCGTTAGCGATACCATCCTCAAAGTATTGAGTAGGCTTCATCACACTCATCCACAGATGGTCCGTGTCCAGAAGAAGGATGTCGCTCAATCCGTTGGTAACTGACGAAGCAGTTGTGGATGGCATGTCCTTTGCTGGGATGATGGGTATGTCGTAGTAGGTTGCTACACGGAAACCGACTTCAGCACCTTTAGGCCCGCGAACTCCGTTGTGGGTAGGTACAATCTCCTTCCTGTCCATGAATCTCTCTTGGCTCTGTAGTAGGTCAGAGATGTGCTGGATAGTATCGTATCCAGTAATCATCACCTTCGGGTTTCCGCCGTTCTGCCTTATCTTCCTAATCATGTCGTTAAGGATTGATAGAGTTAGAACCCTAGCAGATGCGTATGATGTACCGAAGTCAACCTCTGCATCTAGGTAAGTCCTGTCTCCAGTGTTGTTTATCACAACATCGTCAACGCTTCCTGCGTCACCACCATCGGCGGCAGACGTAACTTCTCTGTCTGTTCCGAAAATCTTCCTTACTGCAAGGGAAATTGCCGTTACTCCGCCATCGTTCTCGCTCCTAGCCGTTATGTTGTCTAGGTACATCTGTCCGATTTCCTCGGCAGATGAGACAATCTTGTGGAGCGAAGTGTAGTTCTCCATAACTCCAGTCTTGTTGCTGTCTGTAATGTCATCTCCGTTGACTGCGCCATCGACATCCGAGTATCGCTCTAGTGGCATCAGAAGCATAACGTTCTGAACCTCTGCGTGGTGCTTACCCATGTCCTCTCTAACGATAGCACGAATGTCACCTACACCGTCATCAATAGCGGCCATCTCCATACCAACCTCTGAGAACTCAAACTTATGAGCAATCGTCTTAGGGCTGATGTAGAGTTTGGTGTACTCTGGAGACAGAGCAGGGATGTCTGCTAGAGCCTCGTTCTCTGTGACTCCACCTAGTCTGTCTGCTCTAGGGGTTGCAGAACCTGCGGCTCCGCTTCCTACTCCGAAGGCGGCACTAGCCCCACCGGATGGTCGGCTCCTTAGAACCCTCCAACCAGAGGAAGTGTAAGGTCGCTTTGCCATCATCGAAAGTGCGTTAACTTCCTGATTCAGCATTGACCAAACCTTCTGCCCGTATAGGACTCCGTATAGGTCGGACAATCCAGTGGCGGCAGTAAAGTCTCTGCCACTTGCATCGTGTGGTGTTCCAAATCCTCCGACTACACCTGCGCTCTTTAGTAGTGCATTGCCCTGTGCGCCCCTCATTCCATAGGTTGCTGCTTCAAGGTCTTTCATTGTCTTAATATATCCAGTCATATTTAATCACCCCTCGCTAGGTTGTGTATATCTCCCCATGACAGACCAGATGCTTCCTCAACTGACGTTGGGAAGTTTTCAGGTAGGTCAAAGGCGACTTCCTGTGCCTTGCGAATTTCTTCATCCTTCTCAGTGAGAGACTTCCTCAACTCAGCAAACTCTTGCTTTAGTCCAGCAACGTCTGCGCGAGCATCGTACTCGCTTCTCTCTGCCTCGGATTTCTTCAAAGCAAGTTCCTCTTGGAACCTAGCACCGAAGGTCTTGCTTAGGTTGTCGTAAGCAAGTTTCTCCAACTGCTCTGCTTTGAAAGCCTCGTAAGCCTTCTCTACGTTCTCGGCACTAAGGTCAAGAGTAGAGAAATCAGCCGACTCTAGACCCTTAGAGACTGAGAGTGGTGCAGGTGTTGCTTTCGGTGAACCACCGCTAACAACTTCCTCTCCCGCCTCATAATCTCTTGTGGTGTCTTGGTCAAGTGCTTTCTCTTCCTTGTCCTCATCATCATCCGCGTATGCCATAGAATCCATATCCTCTTCTTCCATGTCATCACCTTCATCGGCTTTCTTCTCGTCCATCATTTCCTTCTCGTACGATGAATTTGCCATTTTTTCATCTTCTTCTTCCTTGTTAAGTTGCTCAACCTGCTTCATTAGGCCGTTCAACTCTTCAAGTGCTTTTTCCAGTTTTTCACTCATATTGTTTTTCACCTCCGACTCTTGTTTCAAGATGTCGAATTTCGCTTCTGGGTTGATTCCTTTCTCGCAGATTGTGACTTCATGTAATTCCAACTTATCTATTTCGTTGTATTCTCCATACTCGTCAGATGTTCTCTGCTTCTTAGAAATCGCTTGCCCTCCTATACTAAATGACCTAAGTGTTCCTTTTCGGATGTTTCTAGAAATTTCCTTCGCTTTTTCTATGTCATCTCTCATTTTGATAACAACATAGAATCCAACGTCATCCACACTGGTTTTGTGTAAGACTCCGTTTTTATCACGATATTTCTCTACTACCTCCCCGACTTGAACATTTGAATGGTTTGACATTACATTTCTGTACTTCTTCTCTCCCATGTATTTCTTGACTGCTTCATCCAATGCATCTAGTGTGATAAGGTCGTTTTGCTTGTCAACGATTTCTATTGATGCATATCCTCCTATTACTAATCCGTCAGACTTCAGTATACTAAATTCTCTTTCCTCATTTGCTTTTAGTAGCAGTTCTCCTGATGCTAACACTTTCGACACCTTTTTTTCTTTCTATTTAAGTTAATCTGATTTTTTAGTTGGAAATGACAAATCTGCATATTTATCTTCTGTAATATCCCAGAGTTTTGTATCGTCTTTCATATCCAACATCTCTTGTTTTTTACCTGTCCAAACAACCCAAGTCTGCTTTTCATCTAGAGGTACAACTCTAACGTGGAATCTAGTATCAAACTTATCACCTTCTAGTTTGTATTCATGGTATCCTTCTTTCTGTACGCCTAGTATTAACTTACCAGAGTCTATCTCCTTCTTATGTTGACCTAACTTCTTTCCTACAATAGCAGGGAACTTCCCAGACTTACCAAACAAATCGTATATGTCCTCGGTGTCTTCTATATCAATCTCCCAGAAGTTTCTCTTGTCATTAACATTCATGATAAAATCCAAGTTACCATCTTCTCTTAAGACGATGCTAAACGAACCTGTTTCTCTTTTTTTTAATTCCTCGACATCCTTCTCTAGAACATCTGGTATAGCAGTAAACTTGTTGGGATGATGATATCTCAGACTATCTTGTTTCTTCATCCAACTCATCAGATTCTCATCGCTACTCTGGAAAACCTCTTCGTATGTCTCTGGGAACTCCTTCTTTACGAAATCAACTATCTTAGGAAAGGCAGTTGGTTTGTTCTTGTATATGTCTATTATTTCATTCTTGATTGCGATTCTCAATTCTGACCTTCTGGTTTTCAACATCCTCTCTAGTTCAGACTTCCACATATCTAGATTGTACAATGCGTTCTTCTGCATGAGTGAATCACCTTCAAATCCATATATGGTAAAACCATCAAAATCACTCTTCATAATTATCTCAGCAGTACCATGTACGTTATCCGTTATCATGTACGATTTCTTCTCATTGTCCTTATCCCTTAATCCGGTTGTAATTTTGAATGGGCTGAGTTGTTGAACTCCAATGATAGCGTCTGAAGTCAAGGATTTCTTTGTCTTTGTAGATAACCTCTCCAACGTGGATAGTTTGTCAGATTGAGTTACCTCTGGTATCTCTATTACCTTAGCGGAGTAGAGATTGAATCCCTTCTTATTCTTCTTAACTTCATCAACTTTTACTCTAACTATGTCTCCGACACTTACCTTTACCTTGGTGTTGAGTGCCTTACCAACTGGAACATATGCCTTATCATCCATGTCTGTAGTAGTGTAAGTCCTAGCCTCTTCCGCAGTAATCGGGCCTACTCCCATAGTGTAAGTATGCATTCCGTTGTTAGTGGATTTCTTATCTAGTACAATAACATCCAAGTCAACGAACTTTTTCCACTTAATCCACTTCGGATTCTTCTTCTTTGTAATTGGATATGTTGACTCCATATCCTTGATTACCACTCCTTCCGATGCAGGTAGTTGCATGATGTCTTTCGCATACTCTCCTACTTCCTTGACTGAGTCTGCAACTCTGGTATCTTTCTTCGATGGGAAAGCGAGAGCATCAGATGAGTGTTGGCTGAATTGGTATAGAAGGACGTTATGTCTCTCCCTCAATGGTTCATCATGAATGTCCTTGCCCTCATGTTGCATTATGTCAAACACATGCGCTCTTAGTTCTCCACCTTTCTTGTTCTTGAAAACATGAGCAATGGTAGAAGCCCGATGTAGTGGTTCATCATCCTCAAACAGAACCAACTCTCCATCTAGTATGCAATCCCCGAACTGCTTCTTCTTTAGTTGCTCGACTTGCTTCTCACATTTGTCAGTAATATCCTTCTTATTGTATGAGTATATCTTGATGTTATCCTTCTTCTTGTGAAGTTGTATTCTCATGCCATCATACTTCTCTTGAACTAACCACTCTCCAGTAAATCCTTTCAACTCCTTCAAGTCATCCAACTCAAATATCCTGTACATTGGCTTGTTTGGTATGATGAAATCTATCTCCGATTTCTCATCTTCGCTCTTCTCATCTTCGCTCTTCTCTAGGTCTAACTCAACTAGATTATCCCATTGTTCATCTTCGTATACACCATTGAACATCTTGTCAAGTTGCTTCAACGCCCCCTTGAACTTTGACTTGATTCTGCTTTGGTCTTCATCTTCTGCCCCATAGTGTTCTATGATGTAGAGAGGTATGTCATCCATCTCTAAATCCAATCCCATTACACCTTGAGTGATATCATCTCCCTCCATGTCGTGTTCTTCCCATATTTTATCGGGAAGGGCATTGGAATGGGAACGTAGTGCGTAGTGGATAAATGCGATGAAGAGTCTGTCACTTTCCAATAGGGTGTTTATTACATCCCCTTCAAACTTCTTAGAGAACGGGTCGCTAACCTTCTTGGACTGAAACCTCATGTCCTTTACGGCTTCATATACCTTCTTGGCTTCTAGAGTGGTTGGGTCTTTAGCAGACTTATCGAATAGAACCTTCTCTTCTAGATACTTCTTCAATTCCTCAGACAGTTTGTTTAGCGAGTCGTAGTCATCTCTGATTTTATCTATGACTTCGTGCCATTCCTTCTCATACTCTGCTTTGTCTTCTCTGGCTGAAAGATAGGCGTATCGTGTCTTCTCAAAGAAATCAAGAATTGCTCTAGTCAAATCCTCAGTTTCTTTCTCAAACATCAATCCTGTTTCAACCACACAGAATCCACCTTATGCTTTGGACGGGGCTGGGCCAGTATTGTCACCCATCTTCCTATTGTATTCATCTTGACTATGTTGACGCGCCGTAAGTCTGCTTACTTTTCCTAACCCGCGACATAAATCACATGTCTGCATTCCGCCGGGATTCTTACCACCTTTACCATACGTCTTAACTGGCCTTCCTCCTAACGTTCCGCTACCACCGCATTTGGGACAGCCTATCATTTCACCCATGGTCTTCGGGTTCATCGGCTCTTCTATTCTATATTTCAAAAGAGTCTTCCATTCATCAACCGACTTATCGAGATAGATTTTTTCTTCTTCTTCTTCCTCATCCTCTTTACCTAATCTCTCTTCTATGTCTGCTTCGCTTCTAAACTCGTTATCCATAGAAGGTGGGGAACTTAATACTCTAGGACTACCCTTGATGTCACTTAGAATCTCATGCATCTTTTCCTCTAGTTCTCTCTTATCTTTCCCTTGCACTCTTTGTATTGCTTGAGTCAATTCATCTAGGAGTCCTTCCAACTGTGGAGACAACTTCGCAACTGAGTCCAATCCCTTGCCGAAGTATTCCTCGCTTCCAACATGACCATATCCAGAGTTGATGTCATCTGTGGACACAGGGTTGTCTACCTTCTCTTCTGCTGGCTTCTTCTTTGGTCTTTTGACCTTGATTTCCTCTCCCATAACTGGGTCTTTATTCTCAACGATTCCTAGATGTTCTGCTTCCTGTATGCTTTCCTTTGCTTTGATTATGGCGGCTCTCACCAGCATCTCTTCTTTGCTTACTCTCTCTGGCATCTAACTCATCCTCTCGACCATATTGTGAATGTCATCCCAATCCATCTTCGCAATCGTATCTCCTGTGGGTAACTCTCCACCTTGAGCCATTGCGGGAGTTGGACTGTCAACCACGACCATTCCACTCTTCATCAACAGATTATCCTTGTGATAAACTGCTTCTTCTAAACTCTTTACCTTATTCACTAATTCTTTCAATAGTAGCATCATTTCATTGTCTTCTGTCATTTCTTTCCATCTCCTTTCTTCTTTGGATAAATCATATTTCTAATCTGACCGTAGAGAACCTCATAGTCCTTCCTTAGTTCTGCGGCAGAGGCAACTATTTCTAGGTTCTTCTCATCGAACGATTCTATTTTCTTGTTCAGACTCTCATCGCCCTTCATCATATCCAGTGATTTCATCTCTGTAATTAAGTCACCTAGTTGTGTCATGTCCTTTCCAAAGAACTCAGTAGGTTGAGATGATTGCAATAGTTTCTTGACTCTCTTCTTTTCCTTCGGGTCTAGTTTCTCCAGTATCGAACTAGCCTTTAGAATAGATTGCCAACTCATACTATCCCTCAAAGCGCGGGTCATAATATCCGCTTTCTGTGTCTGCACGTTGATTTTCTAACGCAAAGGCAAAATCATCCATTTCTGGCATCTCTTCTAATTCTTTGATTTTATCACGAACTTCCTCTACCAGTTCCATTAGCAGATTTACTTCGTCTTCAAAGTCTGGTTGTATATATGAATTATCATTGAGAATCATTAACTTGTTTCTATTCCTTCTCCATCCACCATTTTCTTCTTTTAGAAAATATATCATGGTGTCTATATCTTTTTGTACACCTTCTAGATATTTTTGTGCTTGTTTGAAGTTATTCAGTTCCCGTATTTTGATTATATCTTCCCAACCCATACTGTCACCTACTCTTCTTCGTTACTAGCCGGAGAGAGAGGCGGTAAATCAAACTCTCTATCGGTGTCGAATGGTATGTCTTCCGTAGTGGCGATATCTTCCACACGTTCCAATGCGACATCAGAGATTCTTCTACTCTTCCCTATGTGTCGTAAAACAGCATATAGGAATTCTATCATTTCAATATCAGATTCTAGTTCTCCCGTCTTACCATCATCATAGTCAGTACGCAATTTTTGCATTACCTTGAATAGTAATTTTCTGTAAGTATTACCTGCACTACCTTGTAGTGGAATCTGCTTATCTTCTCCCGATATGAATTGCTTTACTTCCTTCATTATCTCGGACAACGTGTATTCCTTTCTTCTAGGCTTACCATCTCCTTGGTCGAACCTAGTTAAGTTGAATTCTGGAGTTGAGAATTCTTCTAACTCAGAGAGTATCTGTCCTTGTGTCCTTCTATCGGGAAGTATTCTCTTCTTGTTCTTGTTGAGTATCTCTGGAATTAACTCAAGCGTACTCCTACCTGCGTATGTCTTGTATGCAGGTTCCCCTGTTTTCTTATTTACCCATCTTTTCGTCTTAGCATCCCACTCGCTATCATTGTAATTTTCTATCAATGCATCTCTTGCTGTTCGGGCCAACTTCTTATTTCCTCTAGTGAGAAACTTCTGTATGAGAATTAGATTGTCTGCGCTTATTTTTGAAAGTGCTTCACCTGCTGTTTTTTCATTACCTTCTGCATGGTTCTTGAGAATTCTTGCTAGTGTCCTACCAAGTTGGTCTTGTCGCTCTCTCTTTTCCTTCGCCGCTTTTCTTCCTTTTTCACCAATTCCAGCAGTAACATCGAGAACCTCGCTCTCCAAGGTAGGTGATTGTTCGACAGATAGGAGGTTGAATACTTCATCGAAGAAGTTCTTTACTCTCTGATAGAGTTCTGAGACTTTTCCAGCAACTGGGCCAGTCCTTGTAGTAACCTTGCTACCAATCTTCTGCTTGGGTTGGTCTTTACCCGGTTCTGGAACATCTCTTATCATAGCATCTCTGATGTCCTGTCTTTCCTTTGGTGTCTTACCAAGCATCTCAAGCAGTTTCTTATCCGCATCCAATCGGTTGAAAGTCCAAGTCCTCTCGACTATGGTTCCTTCTTCTGTAGTGTTGTGCGTATCAGATACTTTCTTTGTCTCTTCCTCAGAGGACAGTCCTAGGTCACTTGCATATTTGTTGAGTCTCCTTGTGCTGATGCCGGGTACTCGGAAATCATCTCCAGTAGGTGCTTGAACGGTTATCTCCCTAGTTGTTGGCGGAGTGTTCTCTTGTTCACCACCTTCTTCGTCTGGGATGTCTTCTATTGTCATCGTGTGTGGTTCTCTCTTTCTTTGGAATAGGAGAATCTCTGGAATCTTTCCCCCCGCGTCATCAAACTTGTCAAGGAGCGTTCTCATTACTGACATGTCTTCCTGTGTATATTTCTCGGAAGTCTTAGGCATCTGCATGGGAATTGGTTTTCCTTCCTCATCTGTTCCCCTTTCCTCTCTCTGTCTTGCAGACTCTCGTTCTTGTTCTGATACCTCTGCGTCTGTGAGTTCTCTTGCAGGTTGATAGCCAACTCCCTTCAATGCCTCAGATACTGCCTTGTCATAATCCATGGCGACCTTTTGAAAATCTCTCCGATGTTGGCTTCTAAGTTTACCTCGACCACCAGCCTCCTTGAATTCCTTTCCAGTTGGTCGCATACGTGAAGTAAGACCACTTGCACTCATGATACTTTTACTAAACGGATTCTCTATACCTAATTCAACTTCAATTTCATCAGCACTCTCTTCTGCCTTAAACAGATTTCTTGTCCAAGAATCTAACCCACCCATGATATCGTCTGAATACCAAATCCAGACTTGTAGCCACGAATCATCTATTTCCTTTCCTAAACTATCATAGGCACTTTCTATCTTACGTCCACTAATTTTTTCTCTTTCCCTAGTCTCTTGAGGCATCTTCTCGTCTTTGTATCTAACTCTACCAAACACTGTTCTTTTATCTCTGCTATATGCAGGAATATCAAGAGTCGATTCTGCTAGTGGGTTAACCTTTTTCTTCGGTTTCTTTTCTGGTTCCTCTTCTGGTTTCTCTTCTTCGGAACGTTCGGTTCTTTGTTCATATGTACCATCATCCTTGATACCTAGCATTTCTCTCAAACGTGCCGCATCATCTTCCGTGTCTTTCCTTAGAATATCCATGAAAGACAACTTGTTCACCTCAGAATGGTATGTTTTCTTTTCTTCCCTTACTTTTCTTAGGTAGGATAATGACATCTGGAATCTCTGAAGCATTAGGTATCTTCTTCTCGACAGTAGAATCTTTGTCGATGCCTACACCTACAGAGAAGTCTCTACTCTTGTTCTTCTCGATGCGAGCATCATGCTCGTTCTTCTGCGCTATCCTTGCTTGCTTCAGTTCCCTTTCCAGTTCCCTTACTCCTTTTTCTTCACTCATCTTTCTCACCTTTGTCCTTAACTGCGTCTTTCATTGGCTCTTTCTTGTCGCCATCACCATCTATGTCAATGTAATCAGGCTTCATATTCTTTCTTAGTATTTCTTTCCATTCCATATTCCTTCCTCCACAAATAATCTAATTCTTTCATCTGTCTCTTCATTTAGTTTGTCAATTTCTTCTTTCCATTTTCTTGCGACTTCAAGCAATCTGCTCAACCGACTCGCCTCTCTGTCCTTTTATCCACGTTTTCATTACCTGCTTCTCTAGGTAATCCGCTAAATCTCTTGTCTGGGCCTTTGTTCATAGATGGCTTGTTTCTTGATTTTACCTCTGCGGGTTGTCCTGCCTCTGCCATTGTTGGCTTGTTACCAGACTCCATCATCTGTCCTAGTTGTGATTGGTCAATGTTAGTACCTGCGTATGGGTCTAGTTCTATTGGTGAATCTTCCTCGCCCTTAGCACCTTCTTGTTCTTTTGGTTCTGGCTTGAAGTAGTTGAATCTACCTTCATCATCCATGTCAACCTCAAATCCTAGGTTCTTGATTGCCGCCGCAACGTTAACCTCAATCTCCCTCTTCCTCAACTTAGCAATTTCATCCTCTTCTTCGGAAGGTGGTAACTTGAGAGTCCAGTCTGTAATTCCAAACTGCTTGACCATGAAGGGAAACACATAGTTGTTCCAGATAGTCTGAGCCATCTCTACTGCTCGATTGGTTACTAGTATCTGCATACCCTCGTTGTTTAATCCACCACTTGCGGAGTTGTCTGCCATGAAGATTTTACTCACACCGTAGAATGCTGAGATTCTATCTCGGAGTTCGTCTTTGACGGCAATGTAATCCATCTCCTTCAAACTGTCCATGAATTTGACCCACTCGACAGAACCTTTGCCGTTCTCTGCTTCTACGCCCATGACTGGAATAAAGTGAGGGTCAACTTCCATCTTCTCCTTTACACTACGCCAGAACGACTTCATCGAATCTATGTTTCTGGTTTGTACTGCCAACAATCCTCTTGGCATTCTAGCCTTGGTGTATGATGAGTTAACGTAGTTCTCCATTGCCATCAAGGTCGTTACCATGTTCCAGAGAGTAAGAATCGGTGAGACACCATACAGCCTAGATGGTGAATACTTGCTGAAGTGTACGACCTCTCCTTCTATGAAATACTGCTCTTCACCATTTGCCCTGTTGACATAATGCACAGCATGTAAAGCAGAATTACAGTGTTCGCAAAGGTCGGATGCTTCTTCGGAAATGTGATTCCTGTGTTTTAGACATGTGAATCCCTTTACTCCCCTTTCACCAACCTCATTTGAATAGATGTGCATAGTTACAGGGTCACCTCGATACAATTCCTTTATTCTGTGCATCTTGATGCAATTGGTGTTATCCATGTAGTATTCCTTTACTAGCACTAAGTATGCATCATCCATTATGTTCAAGTCATCCTCTAGTTCTTTCAGAACGTCAATGAATAATTGTTCGGACTTGTTGACGTATCCTTCTAGGAATTTATGAGCATAATCTAATTGCGCTTTGTCTGGCTTCTGTAAGTTTGCAGAACCACATGACTTACATTTCTTGACTGGACTCTCATGCTTCTCACCACAATCACCACACTTGAGAACAAATGCTTCTTCCCACTTGTATCCCCTTCGGAATATCTCTTGCTTTAGTTGGGTGATGCAAGTCCTGACTATTGTGGATTGCTTTGCTAGTGAGTATATGACTGGACTCGTTAGAAAATAAGATGTGTCTTTTTCTTGAATTCCCGGATTGTATATTGTCCTGTCCTGTGGTTTAGGCGTTGATTGCCTAAACAAATTGAATATGCTGAATCTTCTCTTCTCTTCTACCATGTCACTCCTTCTCCATTACTTTGTGTTCAAAGAGATAATCCGATGCATCATCTACTGAACTCCATTCATCCTCGGATAAATCATGCTCTTCAGCAATCTCTTCCAAGTCGTCTATGGCATCATCCACATCAGACGACTTCAAGATACCTTCTATCTTATCCATTTCGTTCATCTTAGAATTACCATAGAGTTTCTCTATGCTATTGACATCAATATCAAACTCTGACCAGTTGAAGCCAACATGGTCTTTATGGTTCTCGTACTTCATCAACTTGAACAGTTCCTCTCTTCTCTGCTTGTACCAATCGGCCTTTTTGTGAGACTTCTTCATTCTAACTAATTCAAGAAGTATCTCCGCATTGCCCTTCTTCATCTTGAAGTGTGGAAGACACTTTGTTAGTAACTCTGTGACATCAGCCGCAGAGTAGAAGTTCAGCCTGTTAACTGGTCTAGTATCTTGTGGTGATTTCTGGTCTAGGTGTAATCTGCCACATCCAAGAGACTTGTGCATCTCCATCATGAATGCCTTGCCTCTATCTCCTGTAGCAACCAGTCCAACTCTAGGATTGAAGTTCCTATCCATTGTTATGTATCCATCCGAATCTATGAAGGCGGCAGTATAGGCATAGATGTCTTTCTTGATATCATCTGATAACTTGTAGAATGCACCATCTACCTGTGTTATGTTATTGACCTTCGCTATCTTTGAGATGATAGTTGGACTAGATTTCTTGAATAGATTCTTAGGAAGTCTCTCATGTATCTGTCTAGAAGAAATGCCGGGTTCCTCTGAAACCGACTTTACTATGTAATCTGCTAAGACATCCTTCTGATTCTCACGATGAATATGATTCTTGATAATCTGCTTGAACTCTCTCTTAGATGCAGTCATCGACTTGCTTAACTCTCCATATCCCTTCTGATATTCTACCATGTTGAAGTCTTGCCTGTCTTCCCAATACTTACAAAGAACGTCTACCAATTCCCTTCTAGTGGCTACATCTTGAATCTTTGATAGTTTCAGGAGATTGTCTTCACTACAATTCATCTCCTTTAGTACGGGCTTGTACTTGGCTATCCAATAAATGGAATCTATTGATTTGTCCAAATGGTCTGAGTATGCCTCAATCAAACCATCAATTGATTTCGTGATTGCTTGTCTTGGTTCGCCTTTCAATGACCTTCTGTATTTTCTGAGACTCTTAATCATCTGAGGAATGTCCTGTCCCTCTATCTCATACTTGTTAACTGAATTCTTCAACATCTTTCTTGCATCTGTTAGTGATATCTCAAATTCCCTAGCAAAGTTTTTCTCAATAGAAAGATGGTCATCTAGTGAAACTGAAAGAAGCCATTGCTTCTGAGTACCATCTAAGTCGTCAATTAGATTCTGTTGTTCTTGCTCCAACGCTTCTTGTTCATCAGCAAGTTGTGCCGCTTGTCTGAATTTATCACCTTTAACGCCTATTTTTTCACCCCCTAGAAGTTCAACCCAAGTATTCCGTTACGGGGATTGTTAATTGTTCTTGTGGGGTCTTCAAAGATGTCCATGTCATCTAATAACATGAAAACCTCACCTTGATGTTGAGATGCGGCATTGGCTAAAGCGAGACTCATAACCAAATCATCGTGCGCTCCCACACCTTCAAATTTACCAGAGTGAGTAATGGAGAACATAGACAGTTCCTCTACTATCATGTTACTAATCCGTCTACTTGCGGCATCACCATACGGAAAATTCAACTTTTCATTTTCTATGTTCATTTGCAATGCGAGAATTATCTCTTGCTTGTTCTTTCTAGTTGTGTTGAAATCTCTTATATTCAAATCGGAGATGCTTCTCAGTTCCTGTGTAAATGCTTTGGCAAATGTATTAGTTTCATAGAGAATCTCTTCTGGTTGGAATATCTGTCCAATCAATCTTATCTTCTCTATGTTTTCTCTAAACTCAACGTTCTTCGCTCTATCTATGTGAACTATAGTCTTGTTCTTGTTCTCATCTACTTCCAACACAGTGATTACATTGTAGTCACCATCTGTTGATATCGCTGGGTCAACACCAACATAATACTTGTAGCCCTTATCTTTTCTATGACCTAATTTTAACACGTAATCCTTATTCTTACATTTCTCTACAAATTCAGGATTGAACAATGCAGTTCCAGTGGAAATAGGGACACAAAGGTACTCTCTTGTAAACTTCAAAGAACCTATCTCAGCCTTTCTTTGCATTAGCGCATCGTAGTCCCAGCGTTCCGGCCACAATGGTTCATTCAAGGAATTCAAACACGGATACTTTCTAACAGTGTAGGCTTGGTTGTCTTCTAACTGCGCGAAGATATCTGTGTATGTGAAAGGGGTTCCAATCATTCTGAGATTAGATGTATGATGTAGTGTCGGTATCATATCACCAAAGAACCAATCCGTAACTCGCTGAATACCTGCGAGACTAAACTCCTTCAAAGGGTCGTCAATGATAATTTCCTGTGGGTGAAGGCCACGAATCTGAGAACCAACGGAACGCTCTAGAATCGCGTTACCATTGGTTAGTTGGATGTTACCAATAGCCCATCCTCTACTTGGTCTGTATTTCTTAAGAGATGGGTGATTGAAGTATCTGTCAATCTCCCTCATGTGAACTAGAGTCTGCTTCTGGTTCGATGAGATGTATAGCATCTGATATGGAGGTTCTTGGAATACTAGATTCCATACTACCCAACAATGCATGAAGACAGATTTTCCATGGTCACGACTACATACAATGACTGTTCTATCTGTACCTTGCATGGTTTCCAACCACTCTTCCATATACTTTGGAAACATCATTCCCAAAACGTTCTGGAAGAAGTAGGGAAACGATGTCTTGGATATCTCCATATCCATTTCTGAAACGAAATCTAAACCTTCCATATCAGACATGTCTTCTCAACACCTGCATCCACTTTGACACACCCCAATCATCTACGTTCTCTAGGTGCTTGATTCTCTCATTCATGAACGCCAAGACATCATCTGGAATTACCTCATCAGTTTCTGGCTTGTCCAATGTAAGTCCAGATTTTTGTCTCATGGTAGAGAAACCTGCAATTCTCGGCATCCCACGAATTCCTTCTAGTGCCTTTTCTCGTATGCCCCTCATCAACCCCCTACCTCGATAGTCAGGATGTGTCTTTGCCCCACCGAAGTATGCGTATGGTTTACCTTCCTTACCCTCTCTAACTGCGTGTCCTATTACCGATACGAGTCTACTCTTGTCACCTTCTCTAACAATTGTCCCAAACCAATTTTCTACTGGGTACTTCCACTTGTCATTAGAACGCATCTCATGTTGCATGTCTGGATTACTTGCATCCCACAATTCCTTCATGTCTTCCTCTGAGCCAATCTGAACATCTACCTGTTCTTGTCCTTGGGACAAATCTCTCAGTCTTGGATGGAATTTTCTAATCAACTAATCACCTGAAATTCGCTTTGAGATAATAGACACTATCAGAAGGAACTCCATATTTCTTAGCAAGTGACTCCATAGAATCAAATTCATTAACAATGTTCTCAATCTCTACTGCTGAAATGTCTACATTGTAAGACTTCACTAGCGTATCTTGTGCCTTGGCTATATGTCCGAAGTCATCTAGATTGGATGTTCCATAGTAGACTGGCTTACCTAACATCTTTCTTATTCCATCATGTGCGGCAAGAATCCTCATCTCTTCGATACTCTTCGTAATGTTGAATCTCTCTCTGATTTCATTGAAGACCTGTAGTGCCTCTCTAAGTTCAGAGTCATCACTACCTCTTCCTTTTTCTCTCAAGTATCTACTCTTGTCACTACCAGTTCCACTCTTGGAACCCTTGCCAGAACCTCCAGCATTTCTTCTAACGTGATTAACAAATGAGATGAAGGGTGCGGCGGCTTTCCTTGGATTCTCCTTGTGCCTGTCCTTCCATACTCTTGCAGGGGTGTTCCAAAGAAGTATGTTCTCATAGTCATCGACATTGTTTCTCTTTGCCATATGGAAGAAGTACGAACCTAACTCTTCCTTCATCTTCTCCCCTAATGTTGATTTGGGACTTTGACCATATACTCTAGACATTACATCCTTCTGTAACTCTGTTAGCATTAACTTGAAATTTTTCGCGTTTTCTCCGAAACTAGGTTCAGACATAGTTTTCAAGACATCAGCGAAATCAATGATGTCTTCTCTATCAACGAACGTTCCATCTTCCTTCTCCTTCGCCATGACTGCGAACAGTCCATCATCTACCATTCCCTTCGTCAATGCACCAAACACACCCCCACTTGTTTGTTCACTAATGAATGAACTGTCATCATCGAAAGGCATGTACATTCCCTCAATGGGTATGACATAGTAATCAATAACTGCATCTAGAAGGTCATCGAATTCTCTTCTCACGGTTTGTATGTCATTGAGATAAGATTCGTCATTGCTTCTGGCTGGGAAGATGGAGTCTATTCCCATTGGGTCTGTAGTAATTGCTTGTTGACTGGTCTTCGTTCTAACGCTACTGGATGGGCCAGACCTTCTGTCTCCCTTCTCCACGAACGATGCTATAAGTTCCAAGAATTGGCTGATGTTCTTCTTGTTAGTTTCCAGTCTTCTAGGAGATACTGCTTCTATGATTCTGAACAGAGCCTTGCCCTTTGATTCCCTGCCCTTTCCTAGTATTATTTCTTCTAGGGTAGCAGATAGTGGAAGGTAGTATACCTGTCTAGTATCTCCTTGTGTAGCGGCCTTGGAAAGAGACTCTATCCAATCTGTAATCTTCTCGTCATAATCCAAGTCCAAACCGAAGATGTTGGTTTCCAATCCTATCTTGAGTTTGTTTAGTTCGCGCTCTAGGATGGCGGTGTTCTTGAATGCACTACCATCCTTGGCGAATGCATATGCGAATAGTGGGTCAACATCTTCTGCCAATGCGTCAAAGTCAAACTTTTCTTTGGCTTCTATCAACTCATCTATTTCTCTAACTGTTTCTCCTATACTCTCAAGGTATCTTGCTTTCTCAGCCTGTCTTTCAGACCTGTACTGTGCGCCCGCGTCTTCGATGGGCCTTTTGCCGTCAGTCCCTATCTCGGTTCTTGCTGATGCAGAAGTAGTCTCATCTTCTCCTTGTCCTCTCTGAGTCACAGTAGTTCTTGTTTCATCTCTCTCTACTGCACCTATTTCTAGAAGTCTCTCTCGTAGAGTCTCCATGTCCAACTCGGTCTGTGACCCTGTATCTACCAGATTCATGTCTCGTAGGAATGTATCGAAGAGAGTCCTCACCTTATCAGATGAATCTTTAGCGGCGGCTTGCATAGGTGATGCCTTGAATGGCAAGACGTAATTCATACCATCATCATATGCAGATTCAAATTTAGCATCGAACTCAAGGTACTCATCTATCAGTTTGCTTAGAGGTTCATTGATATTATCTCCTTCACCAATGAGGATATCCTTGTGCTTGAGGAAAGCCTTTCTCAAATCATTATACTTGACTTGGAGATTCTTGAAGTCCTTGGTGGCTACTTCTTCCCAATACTTGTAAATCTCATCTCTGCTCTCAAGGTCTGCTAGGTTCAAGTCACCAATGAGATACTCACCAGATATATTTGCTCTGGTAATTTTGATATCTGCTTCTTCATCCTCTTCTATGAATTCTCTAATCTGATTTGTCAGAGGTTCCAACTGAGATGAAGTTTGGTCTTCCATAACTCGTAGATGTTGCCTTGCCTGTGTCTTGTCCTCCGGCCTGTATACGAAACCACTAGCATCCCTCTCACCTTGCATTACCTGCTTTCTTTCTGAAACGCTCATTGGTTTGCTAGAAACCAAATTGATGAACCTACCAAGAACTCTTGTGACTGCTTGTACATCTCCCTCAAAGGAACTTGTCAAATCTCCTGCCTTCATTCCCTTCTCGCCAGATAACTGAGTAACTGCATATCTCAGTTGTTCTTCAAAGAGGCTCTTACCGATGTTCGTCCCACGTAAGGTGGTTTTCAAAAGTGGCCTAATCGCATCTTTGAAGTCATCGAACAAAAGTCCCTTTGATTGTATATCTCTCACAGTCTCCCCAATATGTGGCTGAACGGTGTAATCCCCATCAGCAGAGAGAATCAGTTTGCTCTCATCCTTTTTCGTAGAAGTGAAACCGTTGCTATCATCTATAAGATATCTGTAAAGTAGGTCTTTCTCCCTCTTGTATTCCCTTTTCTTATTCTCCATGAGAACATCTAGTTCACCGTCTATCTGTTCACCAATCTGTGCTTGGAATACTGAATCTAGATTGTCACCAGTCAACTCCTGTCCTTTTGGTAAATCCTGCTTGATGTTCCTAGGATTGTACTTGCTACCTCCTTCCAGATAGTCCTTCCCTATCTGAGCGAGATAAAAATCTTCAATGTCATCCATTGGAGACTTCAACCACATAGCAAACTCTGATTCATCAACCGTCATACTGCCACCTGTGTCTTCAGCCAACTAGCCATGTTAAATTGTCCTTTTGTTGGATATTTTTGTGGATTTGCTAAGATTCTATTCATCTTTATACGAAGCATCTCTAGAAATTTACTTCTGATGGTCGAATACTTGCTACTTAATGCAGTTTCAAGTGCTTCCTTCTTCTCTTCCACTTCTTTCCTGTTCTGTTCGATGATTTCCGCATTGGTATCTTCATCATCACCTTCGTCTGCTACGAATTGCAAGAATCCAAAATATTCCTTAGCGGCTTGCTCGACTTCCTTGCTTTGTAGGGTTGCCTTCTCCAAAGTAGATAAAACTACGATAATCTTACCAAGACTCAGACTCGTTGGGTCACTCTCCTTGATATTCCTCTTTATCTTCTTCCAGTACCTAGTTGGAACCGTGGTTGTTTCCTCAAAGGTTCTTGCGCCTCTTGAACCAGTCTTATCTAGTAGGTTCAATGCCTCTTGAGCCATTTTTTCTCTCTGAGACTCGATTGATTCAGAAAAAAGAGCAGAAATTGCATCTTTGTCTTCTTCGATGGTGTCTGCTTCTGGATTTAGAACGTATCTTCCGCCCTCCCCGCTTTTTTCCATCTTTTTTAGGACTTTTTGCATGGGAGAAAGGAACTCAAACACCTCATCTCTCGATTTACCTTCCAAAACGTGTGAAAATTCGGAATTTTTCAATTTTCGCAGGGAAGAACGACTAATGGACTCAGTATCCACCTCACTCTCATCTAAAATTAGTGCTTCGTAGTCATTTTCTGGTATCGAGAACCTCTGAGACTCGACCATTGCTTTGAATTCATTCAAACGAGGCGCATTTTTACTCAATTCCTGTAAAAACTTCTTTTTATCGGTGATATTTTCTCCGAAGAGCCTTGCAAGAGCCGAAAGCCCCTCTCCTTCTGGATTGTTTTCATATTCTCTCTTCAAATTGGCAAAAACATTGTTCTCTGCCCTACTTTTTCTACCGATATTGTCAATATTACCTAGTTGCTCATTCTCTAGGATGTAAATCATACCCGGAGACAGAATTTTGTCTCTAATGAATATGTCATTGAAGAAATCATCCTTACCTGCTAATGACAACCCCTTCCTAAATGGCAAAAACTCAGTTCTACCTGCAAATTTGGAACTTCTACCAGAAGAGCCTACCTTGTTACCCACTTCCTCCAAGTATCTTACTGCGAACTGTCCTGTGATGTCACCAATCTGCTGACTCTCTGCTTGCATCGCTTCTGAGAAACCCGCTTTCTCAAACAAGGCAGTTATTTCCTCGTTCGCTAGTTCCTCTACCTTATCCAACAGTTCGTCATTCTTGTTCTCCCATGCTCTTAGGTCTTTCAAGAATCGGTGATACTTTCTTTCTCCAGTATCTAGTTTCTCTTCAAGTGCTTGCTTCATCCTATCTACAAGAGGTTGGGTATCCCCATTGACGAACTTCCTAGCAAGTTGCGATACCTCTGGAGATATTGTTCTACCACCACTAGTTAGATTCTTTATCGCATCCATCGCCTGTTTGTAGTTGGCTCTCCACTCATCATCCATCAGCATATCTTCATCGTTATACTCTAGGAATTCCTCATCGCTCATGTCGTTGAACTTGCTCATCTCTTTTTCCAACACTCTCTTTACAGAACGAAGGTCAAGCATCCTGTCCTTTATTGCTTGAATGAATCCTGCATCATCTAATGTCTCAACGCCCTTATCCTTGGGGTCTTCCTTCTTCCCATACTTGAAACGTTCACGTTCTAACCCACTAAGAACTCTAAAGATTCTAGATTTAGTGGATGTTCTTCTCCAACTGTTAACTGACTTTTCAGGGTCAACCTTCTTGGGGGTTTTCTCAGATTCTATATCTGCCCTAAGTAGGTCTTGCCATGACATATCTATTCCTGCCTTGCCTTCTTATTCCTTTCTTGTATTCTAGCCAGAAGTTCCGCTTCCTTTTCCTTGGTTCTCTTGGCGGCTTCTTCATCTTGACCTGTAGATGGTGTTGTAGATACCCTCTCCTGTGGTGTCTTAGACCGCCCTATGATGTGTTCTTCAATTTCATCATCAGTTAACGGAGTTGGTCGCACAGCAATTCCTAATCTCTTTGCATCTGCCCTAAAGTCATCACTAGGTACGAAATCCTTTGGCAATCCTTTCTTCTTTATCACTTCTTTCCATTTCATCTGTATATCTCTCCTTGGTTATACCATGTCTCAAAATCCATCTTAGTTGTAAATATCATTTTGATTTCTCCTTTAATTCAGGATGGAACTTCAAAGTCACTTTCTTAGCATCCTTCTTGATAGATTTACCATCAACTAGAACCTCAACTGGATATGGCTTATGCTCGTCATACCAATATGCAACTTCATAACCTCCATTTTTCAAAAGTTTAACAAGTAGACCTCTATCATATTCTTTTTCTTCTGCTTGTAGAACTTTTTGAATTCCTCTCGGTAGTGTTAAATCAGATTTTTTCTTTATGATAGATTCCCAACTCATTGCATCTTCTCCTTCATTTTCTCAGCGTGTTGTATTCTCTCTTCGTTTGAATAGAACTTTGCAGTAGTTTCCATTAATTGATTGAACTGTTGAACAGGTGCGTAGTTAACCCCATTACTCCCAAATTCATCATAACCGACAAACTCTAGTTGTTCAATCAAATCATCTATTGATTCCTTAATCACTTTATCCGAAACCAAAGTATAGTCCAACTTACCCATACCCGCCATTGTATATTCCGGGTCATCTTCCAAGTCAATGTCTTCTTCAGTTTCTTTTGCTTGCTTTATTGTAGGTTTGCCTGTATCTTTCATAGGTCTTTTTGTGTCGGCTTCAGAACCGTAGACAGCATAAACTACGGCTTGATTAAAGTAAGGTGTCCAGTAGCCCGTATCTTCTTCTGATTGGCTTCCTTGATATAAAAAGGGAGTTTCTGTTCCACCAACGGAGTATGGCTTCTTCAATATGGTTTGCCAACTCATTGCATCTGACTCTCCATCTGCTTCCTCACATCCAACCAGACATCAGGATGGTTCTGTGCTAGAACCTCCTTGATTACTTGCATCTGGTGAACGATAACTGTGTCCTGTCTCTTGTGGACTAACTTGCCCTTGAACTCCATGAGGTACTTGAGGCTCTCACGAATTTCCTTTGCCAACTTGGTTAGCGAGTCAATGTACTTGGGGTCAAGAGCATCCTGTGCGAACAACTCATCCACCTTGGCCTCAAGCCTGTTGATGTTGTTGCTTAGAGTATCTATCTCATTGACTTCCTTCTGTGCGATTAGGTTCGCCGCAGATTGTTGCACCAATGGTTGTAGGTGATGTGTCATGTGCCTGAACACTTGGTCGTCTGTGCAACCTAGGAAATCAGCAACCTCAGACGGTGAGATTTCGCCAGAGTGAATTCTCGTTTCCAACTCAGAGCGACTCTCGGAAGTACAGAGTACACACTTCGGATTCGCAGACTTGGTGTATCCTGTCATGTGGTTCCTCTGGTGCTTGGCAGATGTCCCACTAGGCCAGTTCTCCAATCTATCTAACTCATCAGCAGTAATCACCATGTCATCTAGGTCTGCCTCAAGTTGGTCACGATTCTCATGCTGGCAGAGTTGACATCGCTTTCTGGTAATCATGTAATCACTCTGTCTTCAATGTATTGAACCACTCACTCTTGTTCATGCTAGTTTCCATTTCGTCATCGGCTTCCTCTTCTGGGTCAACCGTGAATTCCTTTCCCCTTGTTCTGGGTTCTCCAGTCTCTGGGTCTGGTGGCCCTTGTGACATGTTAGGCGCAGGTGCAGGTGTCTGTGGAATTATTGGCATTCCTATCCCCATTGAAGCAGGGTCCATTCCAGACATGTCCACTGGAGGTGGCGCACCCGGAGGTTCTGCTAGTGGTGGAACAGGCGGTTGCTTGTTCACTCGGTAGTGGTCGTACTCTTGGTCTGAATCTACTTTCTTCATTTTTGTTACTTCCTTTGTTGCTTTTGGATTGGTTCTGTCTCCGTACAGTAATCGGCTAAACCAATTACTCGCGGCAGATGACTTCCTTTTCTTCTGCGTTGGTATGGGAAGTGCCTTACCTGTTTTCGGGTCGCTAATTCCTCCACCATACAAGTTCTCTATCTTTAATCTCATTGCCTCTATCTCAGCATCAGAATAAGGTCTACCCGTTTTTGGATTACCTGCCGCCAATTTATCTGGGTCTTCTAGTATGCTCTCTATTCTCTGAATCTCTGCTATGACTTTCTCATCTTCAGCAGTTATGTTCATCTCATCCTTCTTTCTCCTAGTGCCGTCTGGATTGACATTCCTAGTTAGAATGCTCCTTGCCCTAGCATCCGTAGCGTAATCTCCCATCTCTGATTGTATTCTCTCTTGCTCCTTCTGCTTTTCTTCACTGAGTTGTTGACCACTTGCTAATCTAGTCGCAGGGTCTGCTACTCTCTGTCCTACCGCACTAGCAAGTCTTCCTATCTTTTCTCTTCCCGGTTTGGTAACCCTATTTGCCGCACCACCAGTTACTGTATTTACTGCCGAAGCAATACTACTAGGGCGCACAGCATCCATGACACTTCCAACTGCTGGAATTACCTTGCCGGGTAAACCTGCAACTCTTGCTCCCGTTTCCACATTCGGTAACGAAGGTTCGCCTAGTAACCTAGAGGCTTGTTGTCCTACCTTGGCCTTAGCACCTTCCATCAATCTACGTCTGTTAGCCGCTTCCTTGTCTTTCTGTCTCGCTAGTTGTGCTTGTTTCTTTTGCTTCTCTGCGTTGGCTTTTCCTCTAGCCGCGTCTGTCTCGGCTTGTTGTTGCTCAAAGAACGCGAAGTTGTCATCTTGTGCTTTGCCTTGTTCCTCAGTTCCAGTTGCAGTAACTTGCGGAAGCACATTCTGAGTCTGTTGATTTCCAGATTGATATGCTTGATTTAATCTATTTTGCTGTATGTTAGCCAAACGTGTATTTGTTATGTTCTTGGTCTGTTGTTGACGTTGTTTTAGATTAGCCATCTGCTCATCGAAATTATCAGGTTGTTTCAACACTGTCATCCAACTCATTTTCTACCACCGCCACCACAATATGGACATACGGTGATTGCAAGATTCTCTCTTGATATCTTCATATCACAGCAAGTTAACATTTGAGAATTTCCTCCCATGACTTCTTCATGTTCTTCTCCCCATCTTTCTTCTGCCTGTATTCCTCTGCTCTCTGTCGAGATGCTTGTTGCGCTCTCTCCTGTTTCAAGGATACGAACAGGTATAGCGTGTCTGCACCTGTACCTAGTTTTGGCAAGTCGTTATCTAGAACCAGATTCGCCTTCTTCATGAAATGGAACATCAGTCTGTTGACTTGTTTCCTAGCAGGGAATGATATCCAGATGAAATCTAATTCTATGTTCTCCCTAAGACCTGCTAGTTCTTGCGCCTCGTCACTCTCACCATCTGTGGGTATGGGGTTCTTCTCAAACTCGCTTGCTACCTCAGACCAGTTCAAGGTTCCAGACCTGCGAACGTACTTGCTCTGTCTCTTCTGGGATTTGATATTGTCAATTATATCATTGGCTATGTCTTCAATACCATCTAGTTTGATTGCCTTCTGCCAACTGCCCTTACCTGCTGTTGACTGAATCTTGATTCTGTTCTGCTTGGGTATTCCACCACCCGCACCTGTTGACTTGCCCCATGACTCTCTGAGGTCTTTTACTATGGTATACAGGCTTTCACTTTTGAATTCACCAGTACCATCACCATACATGGCTTGCCACATAGGAGGCTTTGCTTGTCCTTTGTTGCCATTGTACCAATCTTCTGGCGCGGCCTTTCCCCAATTCCTTCCCTCAAACTTGTCGCCAAGAGCATCTGCCCTCGTATCTATCCTATCAACATACTCTGGGGTAACGTAGTGTCCGTAAACTGGCTCGGTGTCTATGGTAATTCCAGCATCATTGAAATCTGTGGGGTTGCTGAACATCACGTTCTGTGGATTGAGATTGCTTTCTGACCTATCTACCTCTTTCATCAATGCTTCCAGTTTCTTCAGCGCGGTAAGGTTCTGTCCGGGCATACTCTTACCCGGTTTTGACAGTTTATCCAGAACATCGAGCATGGCACTACCGCTTCTCTCACCAGTACCTTGGGGGCCACCTCCCTTCGTTCTACCTGTGATTCCATGAGCCTCTATTATCTTCAGGAGATTGTCTCCGCTTGCTACGAATAACTTGTCACCAGAAAGACTCTTTGCGGCATTTTTCCACTTTTTCAACCGCTTGGCTAAATCGTTCAATCCACCGGGTAGCGGAACCATCACTATTTGCCCGCTTGCATCAGTTATGGGGATTAACTCAGCCTTCCTTATCTCGCCGTTTCCTGCGCTTCTTTTTCTTGTTCGCAATTGAGTAGCCCCCCGTTTTGTTATTGAATAATGCACTTGTTCCAGAAGAGGTGCTTGTGACAGCACCCGCCATTCTGAGTATGTCAAACCATGCCTCGTTATTCATTCTTGTCTTTGAGGGTACTTTTGACATCTTATCACCTGTTAGTTGGTAGAGCAAACAAAGATTCTCAAAAATTGGGCCGTAATTTTTGTGCCACTAGCGAAATTTTACCTTCCTACCTTGCTCCATTCCCAAGATAAGGTTCACCTTCTAGGTAGAAATTAATAATCACCTAGTTTAGTTTGCTTCAAGTTACCTCCTTCTTCTACTCCCTTCGCGGGAACTACCTTTGGATTGCGCCTCTTTATCTCTTTTACCTGTTCTTCCGATAACGCAGTATCTAGGAGTTCTTGGGGCAAGGTAGTTTGTTCTTTTGTATGGGTAGCCCGTTTTTTATCGCTACCTCTTTTACCCGCTTCATCATTTTGCTTGATAATGTTAAACCAAGATGAGTTAGATACCATTGGTAGGCCCGAAAGTTACCAATTAGATTAACCTTGGCCCCCTGTTTGTTATCTACCTGAGAAAAAAATTTGAACTGCAAAGCCATATGGTTGTAGAATACTTTGTTAGGATAATCATACCTGATGGGAGGGGAGAGAAGATTACCTATCTTCCCTCCGCCTCCTTTGCGAGTCTCTCTGCTTCCCTGTCCAGTAATACTTGGTGCTTCTCTGAAATGGGCCAGTGAGGATACTGTGATGCGAGCCTCTGAGCAAACCAAAGGTTAACCTTGGACTCTTGGACCTTGCCTCTTTTGTTCTCAAAGCGGGTTCTCCAAGAAGCATACCTGTTCCAGTACGCCCTTTGTCCTTGTTTCCTACTGATGGTGTCTCCTGCCTTACCTTCAACTACTCCCTTGTGTCTGTTAGACCAAGTGTTAGTGTTTCTGCCTTTGATGGTAGGTTTATCTTCTGCATAGTCAAAATTAGGATTGTAAGCCATCAGCACAACTCCTTTACATCAGTTATGCTCACATCGGTATAACTAGCACTAGTTGCATTACAGTAATACTTGTCATGATTTAGTGCTTCTATCTCTGCGGCTAACTCATCACTAGCATCAATGATGAAAACATGCTCTTCTGTCACAGTTTTTGTCACTACATACTCAGGCATCAGGGTTGACCTCCCTTTGAGAACTGCCAACCGTTTCCTATCCTCTCTTCTAAGTCTTCTATCTTGGTTTCCAACCAGATAAGACTCTCAATCCACCCACAGTGAATGTAATAATCGTTAGGCAACGGGTTTCGTGTTGTACCTGTCTTTATCCTATGCTCGATTATACTATCCATCATCATTCGGATGTCACTCTTAGCAACCTCTATTTCATCACAGATTATTTCTAGATTAGTTCTCCTAGTTTTGTTCATGTCTGTATCTGGCGAGGTGAGATGATAAGGTAAGTTGACAAAGTTACTACCATATGGTATTGTACACTTTGGTCAGGACAAGCACCTGAAGTTTGTCGGGGGAAGGAGTTTAATTGCTGAATTTGCGAGTTAATTCAATGTTCAAGGACAGCAATCTCCAACCCCCGACTAGGAGTTGTATCTATAGGACATCCAGAAGGTAGAGGTTCACCTAGAATGTTGTAAGCAGGAATTTCGGAATCACGCTTTTCGCGTACCTTAGTCTTACTATCGAATGCTTCTCTCAACCCAACAAATTGCCTAGGTTATGTTGGTTGTTAGCGATGGCTACGGAGTTTCGCGTTGCTACCCATGTGTCATACATGCATATTCATCTTGGGTGTGGAAACTTATCCTTCTTTCAGTCCTATAGGAGTGTTATTTGTGGAACTCTTCAACAGAATCGTTGAAACTGCGAAGAGCCGCGTATATTTCTTGTAGTGCAGTATTCAAGTCGTCACTTCTTACCTTGAGCGACTTCAATACTACTACATGGTTAGAGCCGGACTTAGAATGCCCGACATCTATTTCATATTGATACTGTTTCAAATCTACTTGTCCGGTGTTCATCTCTCCACCCCCTCCAGTTGAAAGGAATGTTGACCGTCTTTATCTAATGTGAAGACACCAAGTAGCCTATTACTTGTTCGTGCGTTAGAACCACCAGTTGACCATAGTATGAACCAGTCTTTGTTTGATTCTGCGTCATAGTATGCTCTAATCTTGATTCCAGACTCCCAACCGTTGCTAGTCATTACTAAACCGCTTGATTTGTCTCCGAGTCTTGACGCTTCGCCTCTATTACCTTGTATTGTGCCTCTGAATTGTGCCATGGTTCCCTGTGGCCTTTCGGGGTTAAGGTAATTAGCGAGCAAAGTGCTACTACCATATGGTTTGTAATTACTTTGTTATCGGAAAATTCCTCAAGTTGGCCCACAAGGGGGAGGTCGGTGTTCTGACCCCCCCTCTGGGGTTACGTGGTTCCTCGGTAGTCGATTTGCCTAGTTAGAAGACTTCTTGGCCTTCTTCTTAGGTTTCTCGGGCCTGTCGGCCTTCGGAATCTGGGTGAAGGAGACTGTCCAAGACCAATCCTCGCTCTCTGGCTCGTAAGTGCCGTCCCAACAGCGACCATATGCATCTCCGGTTCTTGGTTCTGCATTGTGGCCCCTAAACTGAGCATTCAGAGCGTTTCTGATTGCCGTTTCATCCCTCTGAGAGAATTCTGAGCCACTAATGAACCATCCACCATCGGAACGGCCAGAAGCAGTCTCAACAATCCTCACTGAGACATTATTCTCCCAAGACCGGGTTCTCTCTGCCTTGATATCGGTGATAATGGCCTCTCGGCTCGCTATCATCTCGGCAGTTAGGCCGTCTGGTATCTTCACAGTGATGAAGGGTGAGTCTGGAAGGTCTTCAAAGACCTCCTTGATTGATGTACTCAGCCTACCTCGCCTTGTTGACATCTTGTCACCCTTGTCTAACCACTTGTGTACTACCTTCAACTCTGATTTCTGCTCTTTGTCAAGGTCTGGGTGTTCTTTCTCCCACTCTTCCACTTTCGTTCTTGTTTCTTTCCATTCTTCATCGCTTATTGCCATGTATCACCTAATACCGACATGGGTATATAGGGTAATGAACAAAAGTAACAACCATATGGTTTGTACATACTTTGTTTGGTAAACTACCTCGATTTGGTGAGGGGGGGATGGAGGTACTCCCCCCCTCAGTATGCGAGGCTAGGTTTCCACTATCCTCTCTATGATTTGCCATGTTCCTTCGGTAATTTTATGCTGGATTCTCTGGGCCTCAAAATAATCCTTGCTGTTTCGACCAGTCCCAGACAATTTATGATATTGTCTGAATAATCTGTTGTTCGATATAGCATTCAGTTCTCTGAGATGCTTCTTTGCTGCTTCATGGTTCAGGAAGACCTCTATTCCATAATGCGTCCTCTGTTTTGGCTCTTTCTTGCATACTTCGTATATCACTAATGACATAGTATCCTGTGACCATCTGGGTACATAGGGTACAGTTCAAAGTGTGCAACCATATGGTAGTCACTTTGCTCGACTCGCCTTATGTATCCGAAGGGCCAAGAGCAATTGTTCAGAGGGTAAAGAACCCCACAACAAAGAAAAGGTGAATAAAATGACGGCAATGGATAATTGGACAGAATTTAGTAAAACGATGAATGACTTTGCAAACCTAGGCACGATGGATGAAGTCGATGCTGAGTATGTGAAGAGACAGATAGCGAAGGGAACGGACAACCCAGATAGGCAGAGCCGAATCGCTACTGCTGTAAGGGAAACGGTAAGAGATTACCCAGATAGCCCGGTCAACAGTAGAGGTTTCTCTCTTCCTGCGGCGGCACAGGCTGTTGTAGACCTAGCAATCGCGGCTGTTGTAGCAATGGGTCAAGCATTTGACTCATCTTCAACTGTACGCGCACTATGGATTCCACACGGAAAGTGCAAGTTCGACCACTTTGAGAATGGTGAGCATTGGGCCACCTATCACAGTGAGAAAATACAGGAGGCGGCCGAAGCAATGTACAAGGCCGATGAATGGGACGGCTCTGAGAAGAGTCTTCTGGCAACAATCGGAGGTTCTCTCTGATTGTGAACGTTCGGAACCCTTCTGAACACTCCTTCGGGGGGGCAGGTGTTAATTCACCTGCTCTCCCACCCCTAGATAGTCAGGTCGAGGCGACAAAGTACCTAACCATATGGTTGTATGGCAGATTTCTAGATAGAATCGGATTACCGGGATATGGGCCGGAGTATATATACCGAGGGGGCCAAGAGGGAATTGTCCGATGACCTAGGGAAACCGACATCGAATGCGCTCACCTAACCAGAGCAATATATCAAAGTCGAAACCTACCTGTTAGATTTTTCAACTAACAAAAAAGAATAGGTTCACACAAGGTCTATCTAGGACTTACATATAGTATAATACTAATACAATATATACAGTAGAAGTATCTATACTACAATACTCAATATTAGTTGGTTTTCGTATTATTCTCAATGTTTCTCAGTGGTGAGAATAATTGAGAGGGCTTTGAGAGGGGTTTAGAGAATGATTATGATATTATTATCATATTATCATTATTATATATTCATATAACATCTCTCTCTCTCTCTCTCTCTCTCTCTCTAGGGACTACTGATAATAATGATAAAATTAGAAACATTGAGAAAAGTGGTGCGTTCCCATCGAATACGCACGATTCAGGATTATCACAACCGATAATTATCTGATAATTATAAATTCGATACATTAGATTCGATACACCAAACCTTGACGGTTGATTGAAAGGTGACATGAGGCATCGTTGAACAGTTTAGCGACTTAGTAA
>TARA_R100000654_G_scaffold12431_1_pt1 | contig 36617 bp, 40 predicted proteins | sample TARA_R100000654 | Tara Oceans TARA_R100000654 (sample SAMEA2622473) | marine metagenome | biome: marine biome (ENVO:00000447); feature: surface water layer (ENVO:00002042); material: "saline water (ENVO:00002010), including plankton (ENVO:xxxxxxxx)" | depth 5 m
AGTTATATCTTAAATAACCTGCTTCTGGAGATCCCGGTCTTTGTGCAGTCGTACCTACAGGGACGTGTAAAGAATCTGTTTGTGCTCCTAAATCAAGAGACACCTCAGGACTTGAATCACCAAAACCCATTTTATTACTTGATAGGGTAATAGCGTTGCCGGAAAGGTTGAAAGTATCAACCATCCCTGCTGTCAATCTGAGTTCTACTTTATCGCCTGAACTAAAAGCCCTAGCACTAGTGCTTTCTTGAGCTCTGACTACAGTTAGATTTTGATTACCTGCATTACCTGATGAAGTAGTAACTTTTACTATTTCATTGTTGGTATCGTCATCAAGAGTAGCAAAGAAAAAAGTACCCGCTGTAGCATCTGCTACAGGGAATACACTACCCTCCGTTACCGGAATGGTAGTGGTAGAATTATTTACCCCACTCGATAAGGTGGTTTTGGCATTGTTCTTAAAAACAAGTCCCATAACAGTTAAGTCCTCCTATTAGCTGACTGTAACTGTCCAGGTAATTGTCATAGAGTCAGATGAACCTTTGTTAACTACAGAAAACTCTGTACGACAAAGCATTGTGCCGCCAGAAGAAGCGTTCAAAATACCTGCTTCCGTAACTGCTCCAGTACCCGTACCGGCTGCAAAAGTAGCTACGTAAGTTACTACAGCACTAGATACAGTGGTACTTGTAAGAGCAACTCTTCCAAGTTGTGTTTCTAATGCAGTATCACTAGCTGCAGGGTTGGTAGTACCAGAACCAATAGCCATGTGCGACATAGCAGTCGCTGAGGCATCCTTCATTCTGGAGGCTACATAACCTTTTCCAGCAGTAACAACAAGGTTATCAACTTCTTGTACGACTTCATCGTTAAGGGCAATTGATAACTTACCTTTTAGTTTTAACCCATCATTTATCATGTGTTAGCTCCGTTAATTTAATACACTAGTGTTAAGCGCTGCAGTATTAAGTACACTAGAAGCTCCAGATACAAATGTAATACTCAGCGATTCGGATATTGTAGCACTATCTGAAAGAGATTTGCTAAAAGTTAAAGATTGAATAGCCTCACTTAAATTAGGGGTGTCTGTAACCACCTGTCCCGGATTAACAAAAGGCGTATCTGACATGGTTATACTGTCCGCAAACGCTGTAGCAAAAGCCAATGCAGCCGATTCCGATATGCTTGGGGCATCACTAGGAAAGGGTTGAGTGGTTACAACTACTTCAGTACCGTTTACACCAAAAGTTCCGTCATCAACTGTAAGCACGTTACCTTTAACAATATTTATATCTGTTCGTAAATCATCACTAGCACTAGCAGTATCGTCTAAGGTGTAAGCATCCGCTAAAACGGTTGCATAACTAAAAACTAGGGCTTCTGTAACACTAAAGTCTCCTGCTGCACTTATGTTAGCCGCTCCACCCATGCCTGAGTGAATACTACAGTAGTAATACAGTGCACTAGGCGTAGATCCAGTCACTTGTATACGTGTGTACGCACCTGAAGATCCTGGAGATCCGTTTGTAGTAACATTAGTGGTGTATTCGCTACCACCACCGTGCGTACCGTTAGAAGTAGTAGAAAGACGTAAGGGGTGTCCTGAGTTACTAGAATCAGCCTGATCGAAGGTATATGTAGCGCCTATTTTCAGTTGTACAGTGGCTTGTTGAGTGCCATCTATAAAGTATTTATTACCACTGCCTGTGCTAACTACTGTTACTGTAAAGGTTTGGTCAGAGGCAGTAGAATCATCTACAGCTTTACCTATAGCTTTTACTTCGCTTTCAGACAAGGTAGAACTATCTGATTGCCCTGTTTCAAAGCCTAATGCTGGTGCATCGCTTATTGTTGCCGTTTCTGCTTCCGCACTAGAAAAACTTAATACAGGGCTCTCACTAACTGTAGCGCTATCAGCTTGCGCACTTGAAAAAGATAATACTGAAGATTCACTTACAGTCGCACTATCAGCTTGTGATGTAGAAAAAGCCAATGTTGCGGACTCACTTACAGTTGGTGTATCCGTAAACGCTCGTACGTAAGTAACAACTTTAGTTAGAGATTCAGAAATAGTAGGCGTATCAGACAGTCCTTTGCCTACGGTCAATACTGCTTCTTCACTAACGCTAGTTGTATCACTTGCTGCTTTAGAGAAACTAACAACAGGAGTATCTGTAAGTGAAATTATGATTGCGTTGGGATGCCCTGAAGTAAAGAACAAGTCTTTAGAATCAGCGTCTAAGAATACGTTAGCAGCTGCTAAATTAATAAAAGTTAAGTCTTGCTCTAAGCCAACAAAGCTTAGATCGGTTTTTATGTTTTGAAAACTAGTTACCGGCTCTAACGAGTCGGTATCTATGATAATTCTTAGATCACTATGATCTACTGTAAATTTGAATGCCATTAATCAAAATCATCTCTTACTTTGAATTTGACTAAATCTTGTACGGTCTGTATTCCACCACCGCTTGTAGTGTGTTCTATTTCACCTTCGTACGTTCCAGCAGCTGTCCAAGTACCAGATGGAAATACTACTGCACAAGTTCCAGCAGAAGCATCTGTAATCGAAGCAGTTATCGTAGATAGAACAGTAGTCTTACCTACCTCACGTATTCTTAACTTAACAGTTGCACCCGATAAAGCAACAGGTGCCCATGTAGTGCTGTCATCTGGATCTAAAGTTTTACCACTAGCCGCAGAGTTACTGTCTTTCAACGTAAAGTTAAGTTGAGGTAAAGTGTCCCCAACCACTAGTTTTATTGTATTCGAATATGCCATAGTTACCTCATTATATCTTAAAACGATCCTGCAAAAGGATATAAATCTTTTACTTGAAAATCGCCTTTCAAAATATCTTCTACCCTTTGGGCTGTGGGACCGAGTATTGGAGTGTAGAACTCATCCCCAAATCTACCAGCCTCCATCATAGGAAATATCATAGTAAATGCTCCAAAAATACCAGCACGGTCTGCTGATTCTAATAAATATTCACTATAGTCCATATCATTGGTTCTAAATTTACTTGTGTCGAAAGCTAATGCGTCAGTTCTTTCATTGAAGTCTATTGCTCCTGTAACGGGTGAAAATAAAAATTTTATCAACTCTCTTAATTCCATACCGATCATCGCTAACGGAAGTAAAGAGGTTGCCGCATAAACAGCAGGCATAGCCGAAGTAGATATCTTACCGTCCCTTCTAAAAGTACTTTGAGTGTTTCTAACAACCCCACCTACAATATTTTTACCGTAAGCATAAAAGAAAGATTTTAATTGAAAGATTAAAGCTGTATATGGATTAGAAGCCCAAACAGGTCTCTCTGCTGCGTTTGGTCTAACGATTGATTCCTCAACAAAACGTCCTATGGCTTGTTTTACCTTGTCTCCAGCTTTTGAATCAAAAGCAAAATCTGCAGCTTGTACTTGTTTTACCTCAGCAGCAGTTACACCTAATTCTGCTAAATACTCTTTAGACTTAGCTGAATTGTCATTTGCATGTTTTATAAGAAACTGTTTACCCATGCCAGCAGCAAATATTCTAGTAAAGTTGGTATACCACTCTAGACCTGTGTATTTAAAAAACTTCTGGGTATAAAATTTAGTTCTCTCTGTCATATACCCTAGCTCACCAGCATTAATATACATGTGAGCTATAGAGTCAAATCCAACTACGCCAACATCTCTAGCAAATTGCTCCATCTCTTTTTTATCAGTAAAGTATTTACCCATTTCAGTTCTAAATGTTTTAGATAACAAAAACATTTCTTTTGAACGTAACGTAGGCCCAGCTAGATCAGGTAAAGAAGCTACCGTTGCAAAAGTTAAGTAAGTAGCTACATTTAATGCTAACAAATAACTTTGAGTCGTTCTGAGCCAACCCGGCATATCTAGCCCTGCTTTACCTAACATAGCTTGTACCGCTTTTCTTGCATTAGCTCTTTTTTTAGGATCGGATATTCTATTAAGAACTACATGAGTAGCTTCCGCTCCGCTAATAATCGTTGGTTCGCCTTTTCTCTGATTAGCTTCATATATCTCTTTTAAAGTACTAAACTCTGGCCCTAACCTATCCACATCTTTTTTTGATAGCTGGGTTTTTACAGACTGTCGGTATTCAGTTTTTTTAACAATATTATCAATATACTTTCTAACCGCTTGGTGGGCAGGGACTAAGAGATCGATACCATCCCCGGTATCACGTAACTTAGTGTTATCTGTAATATTTTTAAATAAGTCTTTTCTTTCTTTTTGCATACCAATAGATATCTCAGATATGCCAGCAGTGTCCTCAAACACAGCATCAGTGGCTTCATTAAGACCAATCATTTTTTCTACCGCATCTTCTAGAACGTTTCTATCCTCAGTAGGATTAGCTTCTTGTAGAATATCTACTAATTTAGATCTAGCTGCAGGTTCGTTCTCTAATTTTGCAATATCAAACTGTCTTGTAAAAAAGTAAGCATTTTTAAAATTCTTCAAGCCAGGCTCTCGAACTGCTATGTAGTTCTCCCAAAAGTCATCAAAATATTCTAGTACCTTCAAAGACTCTGGATAGGTAGGATTAGAACGTTGTGATTCAGGTAACGCTGCTAAAGCCTCTGCTTCTGCAAGAACTTGATCTACAAATGTCAGCTCTGCATCTGTTGGGTTAAACCCTTCAAAATTAAAAATTGCATAAAACTTACTTTGCCATTCATTTTGAATTAACGGGTATTTGTTAAAGTAACCCATCCTTTCTTGAGATTGAGAACGAGAATATAAAGCTCTGCCTAATCCAGGCGCTAGTCGTCTTAAATAATTATCAGCTGGAGCTAAGTATCTGTAGGTAAAGTCAGTAATATCTTTAGCCATTTGTGTTTCAGTAACACTGGTTAGTATTTTTTTCATCTGTGCTCCAAAACGCACAGCATTTTTTCTACCAACAAAGCTACCTATAAAGTTCTCTGCGCCCGCCACCATGTCATCAATCTGAATTGATTGTTTTACAGATATTGGTATTTCTTCTGGTGTTAAACCGTTTTTGTACTGTTGAGTAACCCCATTCACATATTCATTAAACTGTGGGTTTATGCCCTGACCATACCTGTTTTGGATATCAGTATGTAACACGCCAAAAAATCTTTTGATTGCCTTAGCCAAACGATCAAAGTAACTGTATACCCTAGCACTAAGTTTATTTCTGCCTACAGTTTGAGCTTGATCCAATAAGTGCATAGACATTTGATCCGAGTACCATTCCTCAAAACCAAACTCGCCATCATACTGTTTTACATTTTTCTTATCCCTATCTGCTAAAAAAGCCTTGTAGAGGGAATCAAATAAATTTTTGTTTTGTTTTAATCTACCTATTTCTTGTTTGTACAAAACATGCCCTAACTCATGTCCAAGTGCATAAGATAGAAGAATTTGACCCGCTATGCCTTCTTCGGTACGAGTGACTTGATTAATATTGACAGAATTCTCGTTTAAGATGATTACAGAGGCATTACCGAAACTAATAACTTTACCAAAGTTATCAGTATTACTTTGCATCTCTGTTTGTTTTTGTTTTATTAAGTCGTTAGGAGATATTTCATTACCATTTGCATCCTTATAAGTTTTATTATCAAAAGCAAACTGCACATCCTCATTAGAACTAACAACAAACACTTTTCTTTTAGACTTAAAGGTGCTCGTAAATTTCTTACTAAGTCCCTCGATAAAAACTTTTCCAGATACGACAGAACCCGCTGCATCTCTTAAATCAAAGATACTTGCAGCTCTGTCAGAAGCCTCTATCCCTTCTTCTATAGTTACAGTAGGAGTAGGCTCTTGGAAAGGTGGTACTCTGGTCTGCGCTCTAGCTGCTTGTGCTTGTGCAGCTCTTCTAGTTTCCTGTGCCCTACGTCTACCAGTCGTTCTATCTACTACGTTACCTCTTCGTTTAACTGATTCTGTAAAACCACTTTGAGTACTTTCTATATTTATTCTTGTAGACGGTAACTTCCTATCTCCCGGATTTGTAGGGCCTTCGACCTCTACTGGCTGGTCTTGCATTCGTTCTAGTTCAGTTTGATCATCCGTTTCTATTTGTTGGCTAGAGTCAAACTCGGTTATGGCTATATCAGCAGAAGTCCTGTAGTTTTCATTCGGCCCTTTAAAGATAGCCATATTACCGCCTTGAGCTTGATATCTACTTTTAGCAACATCTACAACAGCTTGGTTTATGGGGGTATTTTGATTTTCTTCTTTTACTTGCTCAAAGATAGTTCTAAATTGTTCCCTGTCTTGTTGGTTTGCTACAGGTTCAGTAGCTGGTCCTTGCAATAAAGTTTCAGCAGATACTGCACCTTGTTGTCTGTTAACAATAGGAGTAGTAACAGCAAGATTAGCTTGATCTGCTGCATCTACAAAATTGCCCTCTGCGTCACGAACTTGTACAGCATACCCATTAGCTTTTAAAGTTTCTAATATAGGTAAAATAGTAGAAGCCAATGCCCTATCAAAAGTACCTGCGCTTGACACTGCTTCACTAAAAGCCTCTTGTTGGAAAGTTCTTAAGCCATAATTAAGTAAAGTTTGCATATTTACGTCTACAGTCGAATTAGCAAAATCTACTTTTCTATTACCAAACCCTATTTTTGCAGGGGCATTCGGATCTGTTACTTTTACTTGCCAGCCATCAGTTGCTTGCGTGCTGTTTCTGATAGCTTCTAAAACAGATATCGTTACGGCTACTTGTATTTGCGTTTGAGCACTTTGGTCAGCGTAAGTAAAAAAAGAAAACCTACTACTATCGTTAGGGGATGTCCCAATAACTAAATCTTTGTTTAATTTTTTTTGTTGGTTAAACTGTCTTAATGCCGAACCACTCAATTGGTTTACAGGCTTCGGGCCAACTTCAGGGTTCCAAAAAGCTTTCTCTTCTGCAGTTTGTAATTGGTCTATGTATTCTTGTCTCAAACGTATAAGTTCTTGATCTTCCGCTTTTGTGCTATTCGGGTCAGGGATAAAATTAGTTTTTGCATAACTTATAGGAGTTTCTTCCAAACCTTTTACTTGGTTCGTTTTTTCATCAACAACTGTCCTCCTTATAACTTCAGGAGGTAGAGTTTGCTGATCCTCAGTTATTTCTTCTGGATTTATGTCTTCTGCATCAATTGTTGGTTCTGTAACTGCTTCCTCTTCTACTGTGCCCTCAGCCTGTGCTTGTTGTACTTCAGGGTCATCAAGATCAAAGTCCTCAAACATATTAGTCATATTTCTTTCTTCTATCGTCTCCGATATGGGTCTATCTGAGACTTGGGCATTAGGATAACGTTGTTCTAGTTCTTGCTTTACGCTATCTTTATTAGCACTGTCAGTTTTTTTAGTTGCAATAACTATACCTTCACTATTAGTAGCAGTTACTATAGTGTCTGCAGGTTCTGTTCCATTTATATCTTCTCCGTTTAGTAAAGTAGAAACGGCATCATTTACAGCTTCAAAATTATTTGCATTATTACCCGCCCCAGAAATATCTTTTTTATTTAATAAATTTCTTACAGGTTTAAGGGCTTGCTCTTCTCCAACAAGTAATCCTCCTTGATGGGGTATAGAATCTAGGTTCTGAAACTTGGACAGACTGGTACCTGCGGGTACTTGATTAATGTTATCTATGCCAGGTAAAAATACCGCTGATTTTCCTGCCTCAATCTCTGCATTTATCTGAGCGGACGTTTTAGTAGAGAAAGTTTCTCCCTCACCTTTAGAAACTCTTTCATTATTTATTTGAGCTTCCACAGCTTGCCCTTGTTCTGTATACGCACGAGCTTGATTAATAATGGAAGTAGCGATTCCACCAGCTCCTCCACGAGCACCCCCAGCAAAAAAACCGGCAAAGCCAGCTTCCGCTAATCTTAGTTTAGCTTCAGCTGCTGTATATTTATCATCAATAGCGAACCTTTGGCCTATTTGTAAACCTTCTTGCGCTATCTCCGTTATACCTTCTGTTGTACCAGACACCGCAAAGCCTTTACCTAAATCTGTAATTAAATTAGCAAACATATTTTTTTCAGGGCCTACAAACTTAGCAATAGCCCTAGATTCATCTGCTGATAACTTTGTTCCGTTGTTTATTTTTTTAACAATATCAAAAGCCGCTGCTTCTTTTCCAGTAAGAGAGGCTTCACCTTGTAATTTAACTTTTTGATTTAACTTTGCTAAAGGTGTACCGGCCAACGCATTTTTTAGTAACGCATTAGCAAACACAACCTCTGAGGCAGTACCTAAAGCAGCTTGTGGTACACCTAAAAGTAAAGACTGGTACGCCTCTAAAGGTGTTAACTCCCTACCTGCTTCTTCAAATTCGGCTGCAGATTGTGCTGACCCTATTACATACTCTTGACCAAAAGCTCCCGCTACACCACCACGTTTCATGTACTTAAGATATCCGTACCCCTCATTCAAAATAGCACGTTCACTCGCTGAAAGCAGAGCAGGATTAGTTGCCGCTTTTTTAGCAGCTTCTTCATACATTTTGTTTACAGCAAATTTAGAACCTGCTCGAAGTGTAGTTTTACCTAGTAAACCAACAGCAGCACCTCCAAAACCACTAGCGATAGAGCTAGTAGCCATAGGTGTAAATTGTCCTATTGATTTAACTACTTGGGTAAAAAAGCCCCCAACTGTAGGTTCGTTTAAAAAACTCTCAAAGGGTTGGATTTGATTAAAAACTTCAGACGAATACTCATCAAAACTATTAGCTATTGCTAGACTGTTATCTGCTTTTTGGGTATCGCCTGTAAGAGTACTGCCTATAGCAGAAAATCTATTAAAGTCAGAAGTTAACTGTGCCGTACCCCCACTCACCGCATCAGCAAAAACTTGTCCTAATCCCTGTGGCGCATAACTTATTTCTTCGGGCTCTTGTTCAACTCCTAGAGTTTGTTGGCCCAAACGATTTAGAGTTTGCCTACTTCTTGACTTAGCTTCTAGCTCTAAAAAAGCCTCGCTTAACTTCGAAACAGACGACATTACCTAGTCCCTTCTGCTTCATTTAGTTGTTTCCCTCCGGTTCTGTCAATAGCTACTGCTGCTAATTCTTCTACAAAATCTGGCCCATAAACCCTTTTAAAAAACCTTGCATCTTTAAAAGCATTATTCGCTCTGAACCCTATTATTTCTCCTGAAGAATTTCGAACAACATTAACAGGGACACTTAAATCTAGTGTGGCTTTATCTATACCCCTAGCAAATCCTAAACTAAATAATTCCTTTAAGAAACCAGGACTATCCAATGCCTCTCCTGCAGCTCTTTTTATAACATCTGCTCTTGCTGTTAGATATAAACTGATATCACTTGCATTACCGCCTGATCCAAACGCTATCGTCTTCATGCCCTGTATGTATTTATTAACTTCTGTCTGAACCTTCTCATCCCCAAAGTCAAAATCTTCGTCAAATAAAACCTTATCATAGAGGTCATTAAGATCATTTTGAAATCTCATGAGCTCAGGAGTAGCTTTTTTGCTCAAGCTTTCTTGTATACGCTGTCTACTAAGTTTGATAGAGTTATCGATTCCAGATGAATTCAACATACCCATCTCAACCATATTGGCATATACGCCACCTGGAGTGATCATTGTTTTAAACAGATCAGATTCTGTATCCATATTAGCTATGGTAGCGAAATATAAAGCTCTAAACTTATCTCTAGGAGCTTTCCTAAAATCCCCACCGGAGTCACGTAACGCATTACCTAATGTAATTTGATCCTGTTCACTTATATTTACACTGTTGAGGAGTTCTTTTACTTTATTCTCGTCACCGCTCTCCAAAGCAGAACTAAGTTCAGTTAAAAGTTTTTTGTCTATAGACCTATCTAAAGCTTCTTCTGCCTCTGGTGGTAACTCTTGCCCAAACACTGCCTTAGTATTAAGTTTACCTTCAGGCGTGCTGTATTTAGATAAAAATTCTTCCCCTGTAAGGTTAATCAGATCATTAAAAACTACTGCGTTTTTTTGTATTTGTTCTAAGTTAGCGTTGTTGCTTAGTATCTGTGTTGCTAATGGTTTTTTATCGTTAGATATATTCCTAAATTTAACACCTGCAATTTGACGTAGGCCCTTCACAATATCTTTGTTAAGGTCATCTACTCTACGGTCAGTAGCTGTACCACTACCAACGACAGACATTTTTTCACTTAATTTTTTACTTAAGTCTTGGACACGCAACTCTTCCTTATCAGATATAGCCCTAGCATCAGATTGAATATTAGAGGTAACTCGTTCAACAGATCTATCTATTGATTTAACTTGGTTAGCTAAATCTGTTTTTAATCTTTTTAACTGTGCCTCTTGACCCGGAGATAGCTCGTCTTGACTTTCTAGAGTTTGAATTTGCTGGGTTAGCCTTTCAGCCGCATCTCTAGTTGAAGTTAAATTTCTTTTAAAACTACTTCTAAACCCAGAAGATAAGCCTAGACTTAACTGCTCTATCTCTCCATCAGAGGGTATGGTGCCACTTTTATATGAAGCCGCCACTTTAGAAGCCTCTTGTGTTGTTTTTAAATTAGGATCTAAACGATAGGCGCCCACTATTCCAATGCTTCTATCTTCCTCTGCTTGAAGGGAGGTATCAGGACCGTCCCCTGTAGTAGTAGGTTGCTCCCCGGGGGTACCAACCTTACCGTCCTTTACGGTATATCCCTGCTCTCTAAATATTTGAGCTATGTTATCTACAGTATTAATTGAGTCTTCCCTACTACCATATAACCCACCTAATACACCCTCTTTATAGAAAGCTTGATTAAGATTATCAGTTATAGGTTTTACTCTACCTCCAGCTTTATCTACAAGTTCCAACCTACCCGCTTCTATCAAAGCATCCATCTGTGCCCAATCAATCCCTCCTATGCCTGCGTCACCGCTCTCTGCCTGATTAGAAGCATCAGAAGTTAAATTGTTACTTCTAGATTGAACACTGCCATCCTCACCAATTTTATTTGTTCTAACAATAGGATCAAAATTATCTTTACCGTCTTCACCTTGATACTTACTTGAAAAAGTAGATTCAATATCAAACCTCTTAGTGCTACTTGGGTCATCCCCTTGAGTCTTTAAAGTAGCTTCTAATAAATTTTTAGGGAGATTAGTTTTTAAATAATCCTCTCCAAAAACTTTTGCTGTTTTAGAGGCAGAAAAAGCAAAAGGTTTGCCTTGGTCTCCTAGTTCTTCATTTCTAAATACATTCCACTCTTCTTGACTACCGGCAAAAGACTCTGGTTTCTCCTCTTTAGATAAGGCTTCTAAAAAATCAACTTGCATTTTACCAAAGCTATTTTCGTATTGTGAAGCTGAGATAGTGTTCATTACATTAAACTCCTGTGGAGTCATGCCTCTCTCAAATAGGCGTCTAACAAACCCTTCAGGTCCTTTTAAATCTTTACCTAAAACATAATTTGCCATTATAGAGCCCCGTAGTTAACCATTAAATAACCAGAATTGTGTTTGAGCACCGCCTCAGGTTTACTTTGTAAAATGTCTTGTGCGATAACTCCGATAGTAGGTTCGTCTGTCACACCTACCTCATAGGCTTCCTCAGTCCAATCCCAAGTATAAACATCATACTCTCCATGTTTGTGACTAAATTGAATATTATCTTTAAGTCTAACATCAGAAATAAAAGACATTGCTCCACCAATAATACTAGCGAACATATTGTCTCGAGAGTTTTTATAAGCTGCTCTATCTTGCATATATTGATTCTCACGTGCTACTGCATTTTGTGCTGCTGCACCCAAACCACTTAAAGCGCTTCGGTTAACCCCTTGTCCAATGTTTATTAAGTCAGCTAATAACGTTTGATTGGCCTGTTGTTGAGCTACTCTAGCGTTATTTAAGCCACCAGCTAAATTTAAAGATTGAGCCCTATCCGTAGCCCTCATCCTTTCTCTACGCATCGCTCCAGTTTCGGCTAACCCAAACCTTTCTCTGTTCCTTCTAGCAACCCCTTGTGCTATATCAGTTTGTGCTTGTACAGTAGGAGCTACAGCATCCACTAAAGTGGTATCTGTTTGAGAACGTTCAATGAGCTGATTCTCAAAAGGGCGGTATTCACTAATGAACCGGTCGTAACCTGATTTAGTTACATCAGCAAAAATTTGATCAGGATCGTCAGCGTTTCTAGCCTTTCGTTGATCATCTAACATGTCCTGCACATCGGGTTCACCTAAAACCCGAGCAGCGCTACCAATATTATATGTTGTCATACATCACCTAATCAGCCCTCTGTATAAATATTTCCTGCGCTAGCTCTAAATTGACTACCTGCAAGAGATGCGCCTCTACCTGCAAGTGAGCCGATAGCGCCCATGGTGTTTCTTACTCTAGATTGTCTAGCTGCCTGTCTCGTTAAACCTTCTGCTCGAGCTAACCTAGATGCCTGTGCTAAACCAGTCGCAGCATCAGCTGCTTGCCCTCTAGCAATACCTAAAACATTTGTTTGCTGTTTGGCACTAATGTCTTGTGCAATCCTATCTGCATTTAGAATATTAGATATTGCTCCAGTAGCCCTATTAGCTGCTGAATCTACCCCTCTGGCGATATTAATGTTCGGTCCCTCTCCTGTTAACGACTGCATAGTATCTGCTTGCGCTCTACCTCTAACAAAACTTCTTGTGTCATCGGTACGCATAGACTCATCCCTCATTTTTATCAATAAAGGATCATATGTTTGTTGAAAATACTCTTGGTCCGCCTTTGCTATGGACGCTTGAATTTTTTCTGTCTCGCTGGGTTTATACTCAGCTGGTTTTGGACTTTTACCACCCATCTTATACCTCTTTTTTAAAAACTTGCATCACCGGCATATATCCATAAGCCTCCGCTTTTTTTGCCCATCCTGAGCGACTTGAATGAAATTCTATCTCTGTAGTATCTAATTCTTTTGACAAGGTTTCTAAAAACTCAAACCCTGCCTCAGTATTATCATATTTAGGGTTACTGTACGCAACCCAAACAAATAATATTTTTTCACCACCAAAATCTCTAACAATAGTTGTAACAAAGAAACCTACGTAATATTCATCTTTGTACGCCATATATAAATCAGCTTCAGCTCTACGTAAAGAAACGTACACGTCAGCGGGTATCCAGTCAGAGTATGTTTTTAACGTTACTTTTTTTAGATCTTTTTCAATCGTGTTGTACGCTACTTTTACATCCTCTAATGGGATATGTTCAAAAACTGTACCGTCATTAGTAGTCCAACTCTTTACCATATCGTCCATACCTTTTTCTTGGCGAGAGACCTGCGCTTTTATATTTAACAGTTCTTTTAACTCCAATGTTACCGCCCCTTCCTCTTAACTCAGCGTCCGAAACCTCTGCCTGAAATAGATTAAAGTAATCTGCGGCGGCTACTGGGTCGGTCCATTCTTTACTTGGTATTCGTAATAACCTGTAAATAGTCCCGTAAACAATCCCATCTCTATAAGTATTACTAAACTCAGTATCAATGCTACTAGTAGTTCTAGTGGGTTTCAAAGCAACATTTATTAAAATTTCTTTACTACTATTCGGTGTTGGTACCAGCCAAAAACTATCAGAAGTTTTTTGTAGGTACACTGTTGGAGTCCCTGAACGATCTCGCCAATCTGGGTAATTTAACTCCAAACTTCTAGGACTGATTGGATCTAAATCGTTCCCATCGTAAGTCATCCATAATATTTGATGTACAGCTGTACCGCTAGGTTGGTCGAACTCGTACTCATACTCGCCTGAAATAGAATTTAAAGGGTCTAAGTCAAAAGTATATGCCTTACTTTTTTCGCAAAGTTCTATAGTTGCAGAACGTAAATTAGTCTCAATCAAAGAGTCTGGACACCCTGGAACATAAGGTAATATCTCTGTAATTAATGAATCAAAACTAGCCATTAGTAGCTCCTTGATCTGGTTGTATATTATTCTGTACTAGCCCGCCTTGACCTAAACTTTGAGTGAACAACTGATAATAAGTTCCTGCAGTTTGCATATTTGAAGCATACTCAGAATCTTTAAGAAAAGCTCTATATAAAACAAAGTTTATTAGGGGATTAGCGAAAACATCATCTACTTGAATTAAATCGGTAACAGCACTTAGATTAGTAGGGTTTTTAGAATATACAACCTCTACGTATGCACTACCCGCAACCCCTGGATATACGTAATATTTCCTAGGGTCATTTGTATCAAATATATAGTGTTTAACTACGGTGCCATGAGTAGCGTCCCCCGTTACAGTAGGATCGTGCCAACTCGGTTGTGTGCTATTTAAAGCATCTTCAGTAACGACTCTTATAGCTCTAGCCCCAGTTGCGTCAGTGCCTGTGCCTGACATGTTTCTAACTAACTTTATTAAACGTAACCCGTCAGTTGGGATAGACTGTTCAGTTCCTGTGGATAAAGATACATTAGAATGAGTAGCGGTAGAATCAGGACGAAGATTAGCAATCTCTCTTTGACCATCATTCAAATAATCTAAAAGTTCTCCTTGAGTCCATCGTACACTTGTATTATCTTGCAAGATGTTCTGAACTCTTGAAAGGATATGTTGCCCTTGTAATGTCCCTGCCATTTATCACTCTTCTACTTTTTTACTCTTTGTAGTTTTTTTAGGTTTCTCCTTAGTCTCTTCTATAATTTCTTCCATTTTCTTAGGTGCTTCTTTTACTTCAGTGCACCCAGCTTGTATGCAGGCATATGCTATGTAGTCGGGAAACTCTCTTGTTTCTCCAGCTTCTAGTCTAACTGCATCACCAGTAGTTAAAGCTACGTAAACATCTTCACTAGCTTTTACCAACATTTTTTTTATTTCTTGTTCTGCCATTTATAACTCCTGTTTAAAAGAAGGGGGTGGCCCTAAGACCACCCCAATCTTAATTAGAATGCGCAATCTACTCTGATTACACCAAAGTCTTCATCCTGACCAGAAATGTCAGAATTGTACTTAGGCTTTTTAACACCCATGATCTTACCGATAGAGATACCATTTTGGTTTCCATAGTCGAAAGTGTCTTCAACTATTTCTGGTAAACCGATATCTGCCATAGCAAGAGCTTGAGCTCCACAGAATAAGCAAGCAGCGAAGTCAATGTCACTACCAGATCCACCTTTCTGAGTACCTGAAGTACCTTGAGAAGTGTTTGGTACGTGTCTGAATTCGTGAACCATGACACCGTCAACCATTAAGCTAGAAGATCCAGCAAATAGTTCGTTGTTTGGTCCTCTGATACCAGCGCTTCTTACGTTAGATAAGAAGTCTGAATCTAGTTTCAGATCAGCCATTACTTGTGGAGTAACAAAAAGATGGAACATCTCTTCATTACCATTGCCTCTCATACCTCTAATGTATTGATCTTTAGCATAAGCTTTAAGCTCAACAATTGTGCTGTACTTCATAGTATCAGCAGCAACTAAAGCAGAAGTATCACCAGCAACTAAACCATTAGTTGCATCGACTCTTCTGTGTCTGTTAGAAGTAGGAGCAGTTACATCACCATTAAACGCAAGATCAGATAGATTAGCACCTGAACCTAAAACTGGTCTTGTAGCAGAAGAACCACCAATATTGTTGTTCTTTCTGTTATAAGAAATACCAGCTAGGGTTAAGAATGCGATTTGGTCTATTCTGTCTGCCATTGCGTATGCAAGTGCATCCCTTGAATGCTCACGGAAGTTGACAACAGATTTTTGATCAGCAAGCCTACCAGATAGTCTGTTTGCAAATCTTAATTGATCTAGTTGTACAACGATGTCGAATGCTCTCAACGCTTCTTCATTACCTTCGAGAGTGTTGTCACCAACAATACCATCACCAGTCATGTCAGCTAAAAGTGTTAAAACAGCTCTAGCTCCTTTTTCTGATTGTGTAAGTTCATTTATTACTTGAACCATGGCGTTGGGTCCACTACCCGCAAATTGGTTAATGAAGGACATGTTTCTAGCAACTCTCCAAAAATCACGAGACCAGATAGTAAGCTGTTCGCTGGTCAACGCGCTAAAGTTTGTATTAGCCATTAGGCCCTCCAAATAAAATTAAATTAAAAATAACCAATCGCTATTTGGGGCGATATCCCGTATACCCTTTATCGTTGGGGCACGATACCGTTAGTTTTACGAGCACGACCTCGAACAGTTAACGTCATTGTAGACGAAAAAACGATTTTTATACTGAACGACCAGTGTTGGATTTCGTTCCAACGTACGAATTCTTGTTAGTATACTACTCTTTAATCAAAGTCACCACGTAATCTTCTTAAAGTTTCTTCTGGTAGTGCACGAAACTCATCATCAGATAACGTGTTTATGTTAACGACTTTGCTTTCTTTAGCACCATCGCCCTTCATGGCAGGGGGTTGTGCCTGAGAAGCTTCTACTTTTTTCTTTACATTAGCCTTTTGTTTCTTTTCTTGCACCGCTTTCGTCAACGTAGGTGCAGGATCAGCCGTTGGTTCATCTGAAACTTGTAACAAATCAGGTTTTTTAGACAATAAAGTAACTTCAGTAGCTTTTGCTAAAGAATCAGCTGCACCATAACCTTGATATATAAAAGCATCACGCAACTCCATAACTTCTTGCGTTAGTTTTTCATCAAAAGTTTTACTTTTTTCATCAAAAATAGGAAAAACTTCCATTATTTCGTTAGCTTTTTGTTGTAACTCATGTTGTTCTCTATCTTGTTGCACTGTTTGGCCCATTTTGCTTTGCATTTCGGACATGAGTTGCTCTCTTTCAGCTGTTCTTATCTCATTTCTCAATTGTGCAGCAGCATCAGTCTGTCCTTCGAGTACTAAATCTTGATATTCTTTTTCTTTAGACACAAAATCGTACTGGGGAACTTCTGTTTCATTAGCATCATCTTGCTTTTCAATATCTTGGAGTTTTTTCTGCATTTCTTTGTTCTTTGCAAGCACTTCATCAAGTCTAGATTTAGGAACCATTGGAGCTTTTGGCTCTTCTTCTATAACTTCCTCTACTTCAGCAACTTCTGGAGCAGCTTCTACTTCTGCAGCTTCCTCCATTGGCTCCACAGGTTGCTCATCATCTGTTTGTAATTCTTCTGCAGGCTCTTCTTCTGTTGTAGCTTCTGGTTCTTCAACTGCAACTTCTTCTTCTTCTGCCTCTGCAACTTCTTCTGTTGCTTCCTCAGTGCTAGATTCCTCTTCGGTTTGTTCATCTTGAGTCTCCTCTTCTTCAAAATTCATATCTACTTGAAAAGGCGCTACGTCCTCTTCAGTTTTTGCATCTGCTCCTGGCATTCCATCGAATACTAGGTCCTCAGTTTCAGTTGTGTTATCTTTTTTAGCCACGGTTATTACCTCCTCTTGGTTTCATAGCTTCAACAGCAATCTTAGATGCTGCTTGGGTTTCAGTTTGACCTTTCCTCATATCATTAGTTAATGATGATAACTGCTGACGTAAGGCAAGTTCCTGTTGCTTCATTTGCATTTTACTTTGTATCTCAGCCGCTTTTAATTGTGGATCAGCTGCGGACTCTTGTGCCTTAGCTGCATTAAGTTGTGATTGAGATTGTAAGTTCTGTACTTCAGCTTCCATCTTCGCAAGTTCAAGCTGTACTTTTTTGATTTCAGCTTCAGCTTGGAATTGTTGTATTGCTGCTTGTTCTTCAGATGGTGGTTCCATACCTTGCATGATACGGATCCTTTGTGCGAGTTCAGCTTTCTTAGCCATATGCGAGTATTCTACAATTAAATCATCTGGTATTGGTACACCAACTTGTTTAAGTTGTATCGCTTCAGCAAACTGTACCTCATCAAAGTTATCTCTAGTAGGCATGGTTCCCACAACTACATCATACTCGCCAAGAGTTAAGTCATTTATTATTTCTCCTTCAGGAGTAGGCTGATTTATTACTAAAGGTATGCCAGGCTTGAATGGATCAGACTCATCTGTAATTTGAACAAGTCTTTCCTCTGTATAATACTGCTGTACTAAACGTAATATGTGCTCTGCCAAATACTGTCTAGTTTTTTGTAGGTTATCTAGTGGTACTTGAATCATCAAGATACCTCTATTTTGTTTTGCTTGTATAGCAATACCTGATACCTCTGGTGAATCTGTACCTAACATAGCGTCACTGATACCACTAATCTGTTTAATATTAAGTGCAGCTTTTTGGCTAATTCTATCTAAGCCGGTGGGAATCTGATTCGGTGGTATCTTCGCAGGAGGGGAAGACCCACGATTATATTCTAGTACCAAACCAGTTTCCGCACCGTGTTCTTCTAAATCGTCAGCGGTCATACCATTTAATGACCCTGTCTCTACAATCCAACCGCTATTGGCTGTGGTGTTTACGATATGTAATTCTTGTGAACTTATTTTATTTAATTGTTCTTGAGGTGATATTAAGTTTCTAACCATTCCAAAAGGTCTACCTCTTCGCCAATACGGAAAGTAAGGAACAATGGTGAAACAATCATAAGGGGACCAATCATCGTGTAACACAACTGAGTCTGCAGTTACCGTCCAACGAACTTTACGCATTGGTTTATTTAAAATATCTAAACCATAATCATCGGCAAACTTCTGCATCTTACGTTTGCCCCAAGTAGTTGGCACCGGACGCATATCGCCGGTCACTCTATCAATGTAAAAAGTACAATCTTTAAGTTGATAATATTGTCTTTCTATAACTCTGACTGATCTTAAAGATCTATTTTCTTCTGGGTTAGTCGTAGCAGATTGGTTATACTCTACCCCGGTATAGGTATCTCCGTATCTCGTTTCTTCATACTCAACTGAATCTTGCCCCATGCTAGCGCCGTACTCTACAGAAGTTCTAAGTTGGTCTGCTTTTTCTTGTCCGTACTGCTCTTCTATTTGATCTATGCTCATCCATTTGGTTTCGAATATCTCGTTCCAAGTTTTTGGATCGTATTCTTTTGCATCGGGGTCGATGAGGATATCTAGTGGGTCCTTTGTAGTTATCCTCACCTCGCCTTGAATGTGGTCATCAAAATCGATACGGACATCAAAGTATCCTCTATCTTGAATGAGACCATCTGCGAAAACTTGTGATTCGAGCCAATGTAATTTGTTGTTATCGGATATCTGTAAATATAACCTCGTAAGCACATCTGCTATAGCTTGGTTACCGTTACCCCTAGGTTTAAAACTTATGTCAGCTCTTCTAGTGCTTTGTTCACCAAGCACAGTGTTAACGGTAGGTAGTATAGTATTGATGGTTAATGCAGGACGCCCTTCGTCATCAAGCACTGCTACATCGGCAGGGTCCCATTGGTTGCCTCGATAAAAAGCATCGCACTTTTTAGCGGTGTCAATGTATTCTAAATGTCCGTTGTCACGGGCACGTTCATAGCGTTCAAACTGATTCTGAGCTATTAGATGCTCTTCTTCTTTTGATAATTTCTTTTTCTTACTGTAATTCATTAAGAACTCATAGCACTTTTATGTTTGTCCCCTTTGACTAGATATTTTAATTTATCTCGCCATGAAGGTACATGCTCAATTTTATCTACATAAGTAGCAAACTCTGTCATCATCAACCCGATCCATGCTAACGCATCTACTTGGTCATCGTGAGCTCCGTTCGGAAAACGCAAAAGTTCTGCGATTAGAGGACCGACCCAAACTGGATCTTTCGGAAAGTATACCATGCCTTGTTGCATCCGTCCTTGTATCGCACGAGCTCTCGCTTCTTTATCTCTTCGACCCACTTTTAAATCTTTGAAGTAAGCTTCATTAAGTCCACGTTCGCGTACACGCTTTTGGAGGAACGGACCGAGCGCCATTTCTATGTGACCTTTTTCTATTCCGACCACATGGGGTTGCCACTCTTGGTACAAATCTAATATTCTTTCCACCAATTCAAAACCATCATACTTGCCTCGGACACAATCAACAACAAATAAATTATCATACTCATCAACACCGACTACGATACCGACCGAATAGTCATTACGTTCGCGCTGCCCAATCGCCAGATCCCAGGCACAGTAGTAACGTAATCGATCAAAATCAACGTCCATATCATCGTAGTAACGAACCATTTCTCGATTAAAATATTCACCTTCATCTGATACAGGGTTCTGTTGATACAGAGCTGACCAGTCTCTCGGCCCCACTGCTTTTTGAATCTGGGTTAACGCTTCTTGACTATACCTCTCTGGGTGAAGCGCTTCGCCTTTGTCTCGAAAAGTCTCATCTTGTTCAGCGAGCGCTGGATATTTAACGACTTCCCACTGATCCGCACCGCCTGCTGCCGCTTGTAGTAATCTACCTGCTAAATCATCATCGTGCCATCGCGTTAAAATTACGAGTACACCGCCCCCTGGGGCTAACCTTGTGTAAGCAGTTGATGTGTACCAATCCCAGACAGCATCCCGATTGTACTCTGACTCCGCATCTTCTCTGTTCTTAACAGGGTCATCGATGACGAGCACGTGCGCACCTTTACCGGTAATACCACCCCCAACACCCGCGGCTACATAACCACCGCCCTTGGTTGTGTTCCATGATTCTACGGACTGCGAACTAGGGTCGAGCGACACACCCGAGAAAACATTTTTAAAATTAGGTTCTCTTAACTGATGACGAACCTTACGACTAAAGTTCATGGCCAACGATCCAGAGTACGAACAACTAATAAACTCATGTTCAGGGTTTCTGCCCATATGCCAAGCTGGAAACGCAACCGATGCCAAAGTAGATTTACCGTGTCGTGGTGGCATAAACAACATAAGTCTAGGTGACTTTCTATTTTCAACATCTTCACTAAACTTCTCTAACCGTAAACAAATATCCTTGTGTACCCAACCTGCCATATAGTCTGGGTTGAAACGTTCTACGAATGGTAACAAGTGTTTACGGGCCAGGGCTCGTAATGCAAGTTCACGCTGCGCTTTTTCTTGTTCAGTTTCTTCGGGTGTTTGTTCTTCCTCAACTTCTACTTGAGGCTCTTCGATTCGCTCAGCTTCGTCCGCTTTGCAGTACACACAGATACCGTCATCGCTTGGGTACAACGTATCCGGATGGGATACCTTGCAGGTAAGACATTCAATCTTGTTTATTTCCATCTCGTTTTGGTAATAAGTATTGATTGTCCGTACCCGCTATCTTGAGTAACTCCGCGTCTGGTAGTTTTTCAAGTTGTTCTACAGTACGGTCTAGATTGATGTTGATCTGGGTTGCATGCTCCGGGGCAAATAGACCGTGGAGCTTACATAAAGAATCAGTGATATTTTTCTCTTCAGTTGCGGTCGCCGACTTACGGTGCGCTTCCAGGTACATGCTTGTAGCCGCCTGTTTATCGAACTTTATCTCCTCTCTGAATTCCCTACGTAGATGGGCCAGGGCCTTTTGTATAGCAGGTTTTTTAAATATCTTATAAACATGCTCAGTGTTCTGGTAACCGGCGGCCCTTCCCGCAGCAGCTTTGGACATACCGCGTAGATGAAACAACAATAACCTTTCTTCTTGAGTGCTTAGCTCGTTCAAAGGTATATCAAGATATGGGTAGTGTGACTGTAGCTCGGCCCTTTCTTGTTCGAAATTTTCTTTTTTATCAGTCATTCTCTTTGAATTCTACTATATTTTTAGCCCACCAATACAATAAGTCCTCAGGTAAATTATGTTTTAATACATTTACTCTACTGCAAACTAGTTGAATATTGTTAGGTATGTACCAAATTTCTGGATCTATTCTATCGATAGAGGCATTCAAATCTTTTTTACCGTTACCGTCTTTGTGATATGTCATGAACAAACCTGTCAGTGCACACCTGCCGTTTTGTGCTTCCCATATGGATAACAAATCCTCAACCTTTATTTCCCAAACTAGGTCTTCGGTACCAGCATGGCGGGAATGTTTTAGGTGACTATATAGATGACGTAGGTAGGACTCTGGGGATTTACTTTTGTTTTTATTGCTTTGGCTCTGTAAACAATTTTTACAAAATTTCCTAGAGAATTTGCCGTTGGCATTTGACCCTTCAAAATCAGTTTTTGGGAAAGTCTTATTGCAACCCACACACTTCTTGGTGCTCATGCAATGCTACTTTATCCTATAAATTTTTTTTGTGAAAATTTTTTTTGAAAAAATATTATTTTATCGCGCACGCAGGGTATCTTACTATCACTATCCCAGCCCCCTGTCCCCTGTTTTTTGTTTTGGAACCTTGTTTCTGTTTTTGTTGCTTGGAACCTTGTTTGTTTTTTGCACCCTCGCTCACGCTCGGCTGTCGCGCAGTTGTTACACAACTCCGCTGTTAATCTAATTAAATTTGGGTAGGTACTAGATGGTTTATCTATCTAGTTTATTTTAATTCTTACATGGAGAGAAACATGTCAAATATAAAATCAATCAAAGTTCGTAGATCTTATAAAACTACAGATGAAAGTGGTAATGAAGTAACTAAGAATCGTTGGCCTACTATCGGTCGTCAAGTAACTGGCGCTGATGGCAAGGTGACAATGCACTTAGACTTCTTACCTAAACTTGGTACGGATAATGACCCTGAGCCATTGTTCGTGTTCGTTGAAAAGAATGGAGAGAATAATGAAGAAAGTAATTAAAGATGCAACAGGCATCACGACTAAAGCAATCAAGCTTGGTTTTGTTGGCCTCGGCTTCGGTCTTGGTGTAGCAAACAGAGCTCTTGGTTCAGCTTTGGACGGGATCAAGGAAGGTCAATCTCTCTCCAAAAGAGAAGAAAGCGGTGAGTCTTCGGATTCACCGCCCATTGATACTACTCAACCTCTAGAGGATGTAATCGATGAGACATACGCTAGATGGGCTCAAATGAAAGAGCAAGCATCACAGCAGTACTCCTTCGAAGAGTTCAAAGAGCATTTTCACCACTTGTTTCATCCAGATGAGATGAGCCCAGAAGAACATTTGAATCTTCAGGAGAATGGAGAAACCAAAGAGATGTATCAAGGAGATAAGTCATGAACGAGTTATTCTTCACTTTTGGTACATTGTTCTTCATAACGACTATGGTATTACAAATAGCGATGGCTTACTTGTATTATCAGATGTTTAGAGGTTTCTTTAGAACGGAGAAAGAACTATGATCTTACATACAATAGTTAGAGCACTTCTTCTTGTCGCATTCGCAGTATCCACAACGGTCGCTTCGGTTATGTTCCTAGACTTCTTGGGGCATTTCGGATGGACCAGCTTGTGGAACGGAATACAACTGCTATGTTTCGTAGCAATTGTACTCTCAGCAGTGGGATCCTTTCTAGCCCTACTGTGGGATATGACCTAATACTCTCTAACAGAGGCATGGAGTTGAAAGCCCCGAGCTTGAAACTTCATGCTTCTTAAAAAAGGTTATGGGTCGCGGTGTGCCAACTACTATCATCAGTCCGAAGGACTACTATCATCGCGTATGCGATGTGGATTCACCGAGTATCAAGTACTTGTCGCTAGACAATACACAGGGATACGAGGTGTACCGAGTGTACCAGCAGTGTACCGGCTGTTTTACAGCCTACTGGTACACCGCAAAAAGGCTTTTTTACTTAGTTTTTTTCCAAAAAACAGAATTTGTACCAGATGTACCACGAGTTTAGCGTTAGCTTTTAGAGATAGACCGTAGACCGTAGTTAAAAAACCATGTTTGTTTTGTACTTTTACCGGTACAAATGGTACACCATCAAAGAATCCTAGCTATCGCAAGGGTTTCCGGTGTACCAGCTAAATTTTAGTTCTGGTACACCTTGTACACTATTTGTAAGTAAATCAGTAACTTAGGGTGTACCGGGGTGTACCACAAACTCGCCATTGTTATCCAACAATGGCTCGAATCTAATTATATTAGAGTAAATATTACTTATGGAGATACATAATATGGATAATCATTTACCACGCGCGTTTAACAAAAGCGCAAAAACAGGCGATCGTAAGATCATTTCATCAACAAAAGTAAACGATAGGGTAGTTAGACAACAGGTTGTATATGTTGGCAACGGCGTATCATTTACCAGACATGAGAGGGTGAAATGGACTACAAGTTGATATTAGAACTTGAGCGTAGGCTCGATCATAAGAAGTTTACAGAGTGTGAGCGTTCTCTAGATAGGATTTTTCACGAGGAAGCTAAACATTTTGCAAGCAAAAGAACTCGAAGTGAGTCAAATACTTGATCCACTTCAAGAGGTGCATCCTACTAGTTAGGATGTGTATTTTTAACTTTACTTACTATAGGAGTAATTATGGCTGATCATTTCGATCCAAGTGAGCAAGAGACTCAGGAACTCTTGCCTAAAACAAAATCTGACATGAGTGACTACACTGAAGACACTATGGCGGATCCTGAAGGTGTTGAAAAAAGAATTACAAAGGCGGATGTCGATGTACCTGATTTTTTCTTCAAAAGTTATGACCTAGATGACTTTGGTCAACCGACATTCAAAAAGTCTCGTGTCAACGAGATTATGAAAGTCTTTGATGCCAAAGTTGATACACCAATGACTTTTAAAACTGATATTTCTGTTGAATCAGAACAGGAGTATTTCGACCAGCAGTGCAACGATATCGTTAATGGCACATTGCCTCTACTAGAGGTTGACGCGCCGGCAACTGGTATATCGCTTTTGCAATTATGCACTAGAACATGGGCTGAGTTCGTAAGCGTTGTTTACGAGTACACAGATTCCATGGTTGGTGTATCAGAAATACCTGATTGGTTGATTGAGAGAGAAGAGAAGATGATCCAGCTTGGTAGAAAAGCTAGGTTGTTATCTCAAGCTATCTCATCTATGGACGACAAGTTTGGTTTGTCTAACACTTCACTAAAGCGTGATCGTGTTCAAGCCGAAGTCGAGCGTAGACTTCAGAGATTGGCTGAGTGGAACTTCAACAAGTATGCAAACTCATCTGGCAAAGTGGCTAGAGAGTTGAATACACAAACAGTTGAACACATGAACACTATCGCAGATAGCGTTTAACTCAACTCCATGAGCAAAGTCCTACCGCAGAGTCATCATTCTTATACTGCGGTAGGCATTTTTTTTGTACACCTACTATGGTGTGCTGTTTTTATATGTGGTACTCCCAAAGGCTGAGTCGCACTCGTATGAGGGGGAGCTAAGTTAGTTAGTTAAAACAAGTGCATGCCTAGACTGATAAGCCACACCAATTAGTAGGAGGTAACTATGGCAACAAAAGAAAGATTATTTAGAGCTACTGTTACGGATGCTGCTAGCGGCAGCAATTTTGTAATTGAGTTTTTAGCACCATTCCCAGTGGAAGCTACAGTTGATTACCAGCAAATAGCATTAAGTAATCTAATAGCCCTGATCAATCAGGGTGTAATAAAAATTAGAGATATTGAACCCATTGAAATAAAGGAGGTAATACAGTGACAGACAATATTCATCAAATTAATTCTGACCAACTCAAGAAAGAGATTAAGACCAACATGCGTGTTGGCTTAAATACTATGATATGGGGTGGTCCAGGCATTGGTAAATCAGAGATACCACAACAGGTGGCAGACGAGCTCAACTGTAAGTTGCTCGACTTTCGTGCCAACCTTTTCGACCCAGTCGATGTTCGTGGTGTACCTTATGTTTCCGATGTAGAGTCTGGTAAGTTCACTAGTTGGGCAGCACCAGATATTTTTCCAATTGCAGAACGCGATGGCGACATCGGTATCTTTCTTATCGATGAGCTTCCAACAGCTCCCCCAGCTACACAGAATGCGTTTCTACAATTACTACTAACTCGTCAAGTTGGTGACTACACTATGCCTGACGGGTGGTCAGTGATATCAGCAGGTAATCGTCTTACTGACGCTGCTGCTGTATATCAAATGCCCTCACCTGTAAGAAATCGTCTTATGCACTACGAACTTGAGCCTAACATCAATACTTGGTGTGACTGGGCTCTGCAACATGATGTTGATTCTACGCTCGTGTCTTTCTTACGATTCAAACCTAACTTGCTTTACAGTTTCAAAGCTGATGAGTATGCGTTTCCAACTCCTCGTAGTTGGTCGTTTGTTGATAAGCGTTTGAAACTAGAGAAAGATCATCGTGACGATAGCATGTTCTTTGGTGCATCTGCAGCAGTTGGTAATGGCCCAGCTGGTGAGTTCGTAGCTTTTGCTAAGATTGCTAACGAGTTACCAGACATCGATTATCTAATCGAAAACCCACACAGCTATAAACCAACTACAGATCCTGCAGTGATGTATGCACTTACAGGTGCAGTGGCTTCCAGAGCTAAAGATGCCAAGATGGATAAAATCATGGCTGTAAACAAGAAACTCCCAACCGAGTTTCAAGTGGTTCTTGTCAAGACGCTACTTGCTAAAGACAAGAGTTTATTTAATCATGCGTCAGTGCAGTCATGGGTGAGTGCAAACGCAAATGTAATACTATAGGAGTAATTATGGCGACAGTAAGAATGTCAGATGAGTTAGTTAACAGACTAACTGATCAATACAAAAAAGACTACGATAAAACTAGTCCTAACCAAGAAGTGCCATCGCATGTTGGCGATACTATTTACAAACATACCATGGAGGTTGGTGTAGAAAAGTTTCGCAAGCTTATGGATGAAGTTCCTTCTGTTAAAACTAATGAAATAGAGAATAACTTTTTTACTAAAGATTCTAGTATGGGTGTCAAAGTTAATGCTTTTGAATACTCTACGGATGATGACGGGCATACGGTAAAAGAGGCTATTGTCGCAGACGAAGATATACCTTTGTCTACAGAAAGAACTCAGTTTGGTATGGGCTACAGTAGTACGGTGACTTTGGATTTATACAAAGGAAACGAATCATTGTTAAATAATCCAGATCTTGCTAAGGCAGTCAACAAAGTATCTGAAGTTGCTTCGTTTAATCGTTTGAACTACTTTAACAAGCAGAATAAAGAACACAAGTTTAGAAGTACTTTGCGTGAGTTTACAACTCTTAACCAAGCTCTCAAAGCTTGGCCTGCTCTTAGTAAGGTAGTTCAAGAGGCGTGGCCCGAGAAGATGGTTACTGTACATAAGAAGACTGAGCGTAGAGCGCAGGAAAAGAAAAACAAAGAAATGATGGATGGCGTAGCCCAAGACCTTAACACCGTCATTCTTGGTGGTAGTCTATTGGAGGATTAATGATACCTGAATTTACAAAAGCTAGATCTCGACTGTTGTTAGACCAGCCGTTCTTCGGCACGCTATGTCTACGGTTGACACCGGTCGAGACTGAAGAGATTGAAACAGCAGCAACTGACGGTAAGCAGTTGCTGTATAACCCTAAGTTTTTTCTTAGTCTTGCAGAACCCGAACGAGTGGGCTTGCTAGCCCATGAAGTTATGCACGTGGTTCTATTGCATATGACTAGACTAAACGGTCGTGATCACCAACGTTGGAATGTAGCTGGTGATTATGTAATCAATCTGATTGTGCGAGATGCTGGTATGATTCTACCGCCGACTGACTTGTTAGATGATCGCTATGCTAATTGGACTACTGATGCAGTCTATGACGATCTTCCCGAAAACCCATTGAGTAATTTTATTAAACTTAAACCGTGGGACGGAGAGCAAGATGTCATTGAAAGTAATCAGATTATCAAAGATCGTGGTGCTTTTGAGGCTGAGATACAAGTTGCTGTACAACAAGCAGCTGAGGCAGCCAAAGCTCAAGGTAAACTGCCCGCTAATCTAGAAACTATTATTGAAAGTATTACCGATCCGAAAGTAGATTGGAAGACTGTTCTTGCTAGATTCTTACGAGCAAATAACAAATCTGATTTTAGTTGGGCTAAGCCAAACAGAAGATTTATTGCAAACGGTATGTACTTACCATCCTTACATACGCCAGCGCTGGAAGAAATAGCTGTCGCTGTTGACACCTCAGGATCGGTATCGGATAAAGAGTTGGAGATATTTACCTCCGAAACCTCTCATATCCTACTTGATACTAATCCTGAGCGTGTTCACTTTCTGCAATGCGATACAGAAGTATGTAGTGATGATGAATATACTAAAGATAATCTACCCTTGAAGGTAACCTACAAGGGTAGAGGTGGGACTATGTTTAGTCCTGTTATTGATTACATTAACGAACATTATCCAAATGTATCTGCGTTGGTTTACTTGACTGACTTAGGTTCAAATGACTTTGGTGTCGAACCTAACTTTCCAGTTCTTTGGGTAACTACTGATTTAGAGGAGGCACCTTATGGTCAAGTTATCAAAATCTAATATTAAGAAGTGGTTTAGATTGTTTAAGAAATATACACTTCAAGGAGTTGCAGCTACCGCAGCATTGCTTGCTATTGCTCTTATACTGCAACATTTATTAATCTTTATAGTGCTTACCCTACTTATTGGGTTATCACTATATCTAGCTTACAGGAGTATGGAACATGCCAAGTTTGCTATCTAGTATCACTACAGCTTTGTGGATACTTATTGAACTAATACAGTTTGCCTATATGGCTTACATAATGTGGAGACAAAGAAACAATGTTAACTATAGGAATATTCAGCGCGCTAGGGCTGCTGCTGCTAGCGCTTAAAATCGGCGGTCGTAAAACAATTGGTAATGATGTATTCGTAGATGTTCTTATTACAGCTACGCTCATGCTCATGTTTTACGGTACTTACAGTGGTATGGCTGCAGCCATGGTTGGTGGTTTAGTTGCATCTATTGTTTTGTTTGCTATGAAGAAAACAATGGTGCATAAAAAATTGCAAATCGAAACCTACAAGAAAAAAGTGCTTGGTGTAAAACTACCTATGCTAAGTTTTTCTTGGCAGACAAAACAACCTGACTGGCGTCACCACAATCAATATTGGAGAAAATAATGGATGAAAAAGAACTAGAAAAAATAGCTACAGGTTATGTGCAGTATCTAATGGTAAAGCGCGAAAGCCATGGGATTACTATAGATTGGAAAGCTACTTATGAACAGTATGAAGAGTATTCTGATTACATGGTAGAACAAATGAATTTAGCTAAACCTGAAGATAAACAATACTATAGGGATGGTCTTTTACTTATGGATAAAATAGTAAAAGTCATGCAAGCCTATGAAATACAATTAAACAACGAGGAGAAAGATGAGTAACGAACAAACATTTATAGACGAAACTTTTAGAGGCGAGGCTCAAGGTGGCTTTTATTTTAGAAATGTAGACATGAAACACCACTTTGAAAAAGTAAAGAATAATGGTAAAAAGGTAGTAGGAATAATCGTTACCGAAGGTGAAAACGAGATTGAACTTATTTGCCAGGATATACCTGATGAAGAAGTACTTTGAACATATGCCTGATTATATGTCTAATAACTTAAGCCATGCGGCTAAAGTTGAAATGAAACGAGCACATAAACATGGAAAACTAATGGGAATGGTAAAACAAAAAATACAAGACTTTGAAGACAACTACAAAGATTTCTTTGATCAATGTTGGTCAGAGTTTAGTGAACTCCATCCTAATCCTAAAGTTAAGATTTTAAGTCTTTTACTAGAAGAAGATGTAACTTACTCAGAGGCTTGCTTTGTTTATTTTAGTGACAACTTTAGTAATTACATGTACAACAGTGCTGCAACTAAAGAACTAGAGGCAGTAGTAGAAGAAGCTTTTGAGAACGAATATTCATTTTTAGAAGACTACTATGAACAATTTATTGAACGATTCAAGTTATCATAAGTTTGTATGGCAAATGTACAAAGAAAACTGTAAAGAAAGATCTTATTACAATGAACAACCATACAATACTGTTGATGAATATGAACAAGATCACAGAACTTTTTTAATAAAAGCTTATCGTAAGAGTTAGATTGACACGACCGATGAGGCCAGAGCTCCAATTGCAGCGTAGATTCGCGGCCCGTTGCCATCTAGATACCACATCTAATTTTTACATCGTAAGAGTTAAGTTGATACGACCCTGTCGTAAGTAGGGATACCTGGTAAGGTGTATTCTTTGTAAAAAGCGAGAATGGTTTTAAGTGAGGCTCTATAATACACAATAACCTCACCCTTGCCCGATAGCAGATACCAAGCTTAACTCTTACACTTAACACTAGCAGTAGTTAGTTGATACGACCGGCTGTTCGACCTAGTGCGGCTAGAGGTCCGAGAGCGTATACGATTCGAACCAGCAGTCTATTATTTACAACTAATTCAAAGTTACATGCAATACATTAGCATGGTTAGTCCAAGGTGATTTTATAAATCACACGACAGCGGATGCCCTGATACCAAGCTAACTGCTGCCCTGAATTCGGCTCAAACATTCCTAAAAGGAGTTTGAGTAGAGAGCCGAGGGTTTGAATATAACCTTTTCATAGCTACTCAAACTCCGCTTACAGGAGAAATATATGTCTACAAAAGAAAAAACTAAAAACCAAAAAGTTAAAGAAGAATTGAGAAAAAATCTTGAAAAAAAGATTGAAAAAGAATTTGGCAAAGAAATGTTAAAAAAAGTAACAATCTTAACCGATATTTAGGAGAAAATATGTATAGAAATTCCCATAGGTATAACAATGCAGAATCGCGTTGGTGTGATGAACAAGGAATACCCTATGTTCGAGATGGTTATTCTTTTGGCCCTGAAGAAATTAGAGATCTAATATTACAAAAAGAATATTACACTCTTGGACATTACGGTAGTTTTCTTGATTTATTTCGTAGCGGTAAAATGCAACACAAAGATGTTTTTCAAGAAGATGAATGGCTTATTATTTATCATAGTCAACGATATGTGCGTGCTCAAATAAAAGAGTTTGGCCCACGTAACGGTCGTATGAAAGTGCATAGATACAATGCTTTCGCTCAACAACAAATACCTCAAACAGGTTATTTTACAGAAGAAAACAATGTAGTTCTCCCTATGCACCATCATCCTCTAGACCATGGTACTAGTTACCCAGAAAAAGATTATTGGAGTTATAGGAGACAATATTACGCTAGTCCTTTTACTTGGGAAACAATTCCACTTAGAAAACAAGTAGATAAAGCAACTGAAGAAAGAACTTGGTTTGTTCCAGACTACAATATATTTGCAGTAAACAAAGAAACTTTATTTAAACTTAAACTATTAGGAGCACAATGAACATATTCATAACAAATACTGACCCTGTTAAATCAGCCATTGATTTACCAGACAAACTTTTGGTAAAAATGGTTTTAGAAACAGCTCAAATACTATGCACTGCACACAGAGAGTTAGACGGAGATCAGTACGCAGATAGACATAATTTATATAAAGCTGCTTACACACACCATCCAGCAGTAAAATGGGTACAAACAGATTTTAAAGCTTATTGGTGGACTTATGCGCTTTTTGTGCATTTGACTTATGAGTATTTTCTTCGATATGAAAAGAAACATGCCTGTGCTGATCTAACTAAACCGCTACAAGAAATACCAAAAAATATCCCTCGTAATAATACCACCATGTATCAACTATTTCGTACCGCTCCATTGTGCATGCCAGATAAATATAAAGAAGAATTCGCTTATTATTACCATGACGGCGAATACGATATTGAAAAATCCTATCAAAAATATCTAGCATTAGGTAAAGAATACATCAAAGACGCTACCGCTTGGAGTAAAGGTAGATCAGCTCCAGATTGGTTTTATAAAATCAGGGGCATTAAAAAACACACAAAACAACCAGAGGAGAAACATGATTGGGAATGACGATGAACTTATGAATGAGCTTGCAAATATGCTCACCGATGTAATAGACTTAAAAGATATGCCACCGCCATCAAAAATGCAACGGCATTTAATACAAGTCTATAACACTACAAAAGACGAAAACGAAAAGGAAACTATTCGACACATTTGGAAACTAGAACAGGAAGCAGTAAAAAAGTTAAATGACCAACAAGATTGACCCGGAACACTATAAGTATAGCGACATACAATGTATTGACGCGATCAAAGCTAGTCTTACAAAAGATCAGTTCCATGGCTATTTAAAAGCTACCATAATGAAATACTTGTGGCGATACGAAAAGAAAAATGGCTTAGAGGACTTACAAAAAGCTGACTGGTTCTTACGCAAACTAATGTATGAGGTAGAACATGATGACAATGAAAGAACATATTGAAATGATGGAAAAGATTAGAAGACGCAACGCCAAACCTGAAACAATAAAAACTAAACGAAAAAGAAAAAAAGATGAAAACTAATATATCAATTGAACTAACCGACAAAGAACGAATGAACCTTGGACAAAAGTTTTATAAAAAGAAACGCATGATAACGCGTGCAGATCTTAATCAGATTGTAAAAAAATTTATCAACGATGTTATAGAGGCAACGCCTCCCTCTCCACAAGAAAGACTTGACGATCCTTTATTAACTAAAGAATGGACTAGTCTATCTCAACTTAAAGATTACTTGCTCAAGCAAGGTCAAAACAACATCGTGCATTTTGATGGCTTTGAACTAATAGTAAAAGATAAACAAAATGCACTCCACTCATACACCCTGGGTGATCAATTGTACAAACAAAAAAAGGGCCTACCGAAGTAAGCCCTTTTACACTTATTGATACTATAGGAGAAAATCAACTCCTAAAGTTTAAGGCATATCTACTATTAAGTAAAGTACCCATAAACTGTAATAGTACCAGCAGCACCTGTAGCAGGTCCAACTTGTACGTGAATATCAATAGTAGTATCTGCACTGAACTCAATTGGTTCGATCGCATCATCATCAGCACTCAACGAACTGAATAATTCAATACCACCACCTTGAGCAATAGTAGATCCATCTTTAATTGCAGTAGAAGTACCTGTAGTTTCAGTATCAGTATTTGTATGACCGATATCTAATACAATTGCTGGAGATCCATTTGTGTCAAGATCAGTAGATACAACTCTGAGTGCATGCAAAGTTTCCCCTGCAAAAGCATCAAGAGCTTGTATTACATCATTAAGCACTAACACAGGAGTAGTAATAGTAGCTTTTCTTACAAACATTTGCCCTTCAGGGAAACCTTTAAAAGCTTGATTACTCTCTACGTTACCACTTTTTCTTAAAGTTGCTATAGTAGCCATTTAATCACCTTAAATTTAGTTAAATTACAGCACCACTTAAATTTGTGATACCCTATGCCTTAAACATAAAGCATTTAGGATAAATGTCAATCAGTTAGGACAACGATATGTCAACTTACGTTTACGTAAAAAGAAACACTAAACATCCATATACTTACTCTGATGTAGATGCACCTTACATGCAGTTCAAAAGAGTGCGAATGAGTATTGCCTACAATATGTTTAACTCCAAAGTCGGTTGGGAACGCGCGAAAAAAGGAGATTACGAACATTGGCGTCAGCTAATGCAACAAACTAAAAAACCATGAATATAATTACACTAGACTTTGAAACTTATTACGATGCTCAACACTCGTTGAAGCACCTTAATACTGTGCAATACGTTAACTCAGATCTATTTAAAGTATGGGGCGTAGGCATAAAACTTAATGACGAACCTACAGAATGGTTCGGCCCCGAAGAATGTACTGAAGCTATTCAAGCTATACAATGGGATGACGCCGCTGTTGTATGCCACAACACCCTGTTTGATGCGTACATACTTACACAGCACTACAAAGTGCAGCCGGCGTATTACTACGACACAGCGGCCATGGCTCGTGGTATATCGCCAAACGAAAGTGCCTCATTAGCCAACGTAGCTGAACGTTTGTTTCCACAAGATAAAACTATGCGTAAAGGCGATGAACTTATTAATGCAAAAGGTATTTTTGATTTACCACCAGACATTGAAGAACAAATAGCTGGATATTGTGTACAAGACGTAGATCTTACTTATGCAATATTCAAGGTTATGTTAAGCAACTACCCACAAAAAGAACTAGACTTAATTGATTTAACATGTCGAATGTTTGTGCAACCTAAAATATTCTTAAATAAAAATTTATTAATAGCACACAAAGAACAAGTAGCTGCTGAAACAGAAAGTAAAATTGCAGCAAGTGGATTAACCAGAGAGCAACTAGCATCACAAAAACAATTTGCACAATACTTAACTGACGAGCTATCAATTGTACTGCCAACTAAAAAGAGCCCACGTACAGGTGAGCTTATACCTGCTTTTAGTAAAACCGATGCCGCTTATGTACAAATGTGTAACATGTACCCGCAATACCAACACATCTGGGATGCCAGGGAGGCTGTAAAGTCACGTATCGAAGAAACGCGTGCCCAAAGATTACTAGATGGTTGTAACCCAGATGGTACTTTATCTGTGCCTTTAAAATATTATGCAGCACACACTGGCCGGTTTGGTGGTAGTGAAAAGATAAACTTACAAAACTTACCACGTGGATCTAAACTTCGTAATGCAATACAAGCGGGCTCTGGAAAGATGCTGTATATCGCAGATTTATCTAACATCGAAGCTCGTATGCTTGCTTGGTTAGCTAAAGAAGATGATTTAGTACAAGCATTCGCTGCAGGTGAAGATGTGTACAGTAACTTCGCTAGCCAAATATATGGTAAAAAAGTTACTAAAGAAAACAAATTAGAGAGGTATGTAGGTAAAACCGCTATCCTTGGATTAGGTTATGGCATGGGGGCAGACAAATACCAAGCTATACTCAAACAAGGATCTCCATCTATTGATGTAACAAAAGATACTGCGCTAGGTATTGTCACTCAATATCGTGCTATGTACCCAAACATCCCTGCGTTATGGAGTATAGGTAAACAGTTACTATTTTCTATGTTAGATAGAACTGATATGAATACATCTTATGGGCCCTTAGCTGTTGCAAGTAATGCACTTAAGTTACCTAATGATATGTATTTACAATATCCTCACTTACGATTTAATGCTGGCGAATTCGTGTATGACTCTGGTAGGAATGGTATTACACGTACGCATGGCCCTCGGTTGGTTGAGAATATTGTACAAGCATTGGCTCGTATAGTAATTACCGATCAAATGTTAACTATACAAAAGCTACCAGGGATACACGTTGTATTGACAGTTCATGATGAAATCATTGCATTGGGTTCAGATACAAATCCATCTGACACATTAGATAGAATTATGGCTATAATGACTACTCCACCTGACTGGTGTTCAGATTTACCTCTAGATGCCGAAGGATCATACAGCAAAATTTATGATAAATGAGTACATTACTCTTAACTAGAAAAGTCCAAGAAGGCGTTGTTATACACATAGAAGAGCTGGGCGAGATCGTCTGTGAAATAACAGTTACAAAAGTTGGATCAAAAAATGTTAAACTAGCATTCAAAGCAAGAGACGAAATAAAAATAGATAGGAAAGAAATCTATTTAAAAAACAAGGAGAAATAAAACATGGAATTAGTCTTTCTAAAAGCTAAACAAAAACTCGTTAAGGAAATAACAAAAGAAGGAACCAAACCTTACCCACTCGTAAAAAACTTTACCTCTGAACATTATACTGTTGAACCTAATCAAGAAGGTTTTGATAAGTTCTATGAACTGTTGAACACACACTCTGCAGCAGGACATGCACTGCACAAAGGTTCTTTAAAGAAAAAATTGAAACATGAGTCACGTGCGTTAATGACGGACCGTGGTGCAAGTACACAATTATTAGTATTAGATTTAGATGGAATTACATTCCCTGGGGCTAAAGATAAGTACAACACATACGATATACAAAATATTGCTGAAGCATTTGTACAATACTTACCCAAAGAATTTCACAACGTTAGTTACGTAGCCCAAGCGTCTGCTAGTTTAGGTCTAAAAGCAAACAAAATTTCATTACATTTATTTTTCCTGCTGGGACATACTGTACAACCAAAGATTCTAAAAGAATGGTTTCGAACCTTAAATTACGAAACAGATTTCTTAGCAGATCAATTAAAACTATCTGCTAATGGACAAAGCATATCTTATCCTTTAGATGTTAGCCTAGCAGATAACTCTAAACTTATTTATATTGCACCACCAAAATTTAATGGTGTACAAGACCCCGTGGCTGGCGACAGGTTTGTACGCATAGACCGTAGTTCGCCGATCTTAGACATTAGTTCTTTAATAAAAGATGTTAACCCAGAGAAAGTTCACAGCTTATCAACACAAATTAAAGATGGTCTAAGAAAAAAAGCAGGTCTAACTAAAAAGAATGAAAAGATTACTACAGTTAATGTGCAAGGTGTTTCTGAACAAGTGCTCCAAAATCCAGACCGTATGAGTATAGAAATCTGTCGGATATCCGAACCTTATGTTAACTGTAACATCAATGGCGGTGACAGCGGTGCCTATTACTTTATTTTAACGAATCCGCATTATATGTATAATTTTAAAGGTGAACCTATTTTTGAAATTGAAAAAGCAGATCCTGAGTTCTATCAAACCATATTTGAAAAGTATGCGGACAAAATTGATGGCTCCAAGAATATTAAACCTATCGTACTTCGAGATTTCTATACTGATACTTATTTTAATGGAGTATTTGATAATAATAAAAGTCAGTTCACTGATGACTATCCCTTAACTCCTACACAAAAATCTTCTCTCGAAGGTTTTATGCGAACCCACAATAGGCCTATGCCTGATTATATACCAGACGCACAAGTAGTATTTGACCCTGCGTCTGATAAAGGCATACAAATGGACACGGCCCCTTAT
>TARA_R100000654_G_scaffold7004_1_pt1 | contig 36548 bp, 49 predicted proteins | sample TARA_R100000654 | Tara Oceans TARA_R100000654 (sample SAMEA2622473) | marine metagenome | biome: marine biome (ENVO:00000447); feature: surface water layer (ENVO:00002042); material: "saline water (ENVO:00002010), including plankton (ENVO:xxxxxxxx)" | depth 5 m
TCGCGCCCACACACACACACGCGCCCAGCAAAATTCCCAGCGCCCCAGCGCGCGCATATTTATAAAGTACGCGCACATATCTAACCCTAAATGTTGACCCCCCACCCCCCAAACAATATTTGTTTGCCATAATACAATGGATCAATCCGTGCAGCGGTGGGTCTTTTTTAACATTAACATTTGTTAACATGCTTGACATGGCTATAACGTTAAGTTAATCTACGAATATGGCTGATAAAGCGTGGAAACAACGAGAGCGGAAGGTTGCAGACTTCTTTGGTGGCACAAGAACACCTTTATCTGGGGGTAATGGCAAAGTTACGCGCGCAGATGTTATACATGACGACTTATTTATAGAATGTAAGCTACGCGCCAAGCATACTGCTGTTACTTTGTGGGATGATACAAAAAAATTAGCTGATTTAGAAAACAAAACACCTGTTATATGTCTTTGTGAAAAGAATCGCAAAGGTTTTTGGGTGATGGTACACAGTGATGACTTGGAAAAACTATGAATGATATAGAAAGAGCAGTGGAAATAGCCAGAGAGTTACAGTATCGCAAAGATACAAACCGTATGGCGTTCTATGAGCCTTACGAATACCAAAAAAAGTTTCACAATACAAAAGCACAGCAGCGTCTGTTGATGGCAGGTAACAGAATTGGTAAATCTTTCTGCGGAGCAATGGAGATGGCGTTTCATTTAACAGGACAATATCCAGATTGGTGGAATGGCAGGCGTTTCAATCGGCCCATCAGGGCGTGGGCAGGTGGCGCGTCTAATGAAACGACCAGAGATATATGTCAAAAAGAATTAGTAGGGCAACCAGACGATCCATCTGCAAAAGGCACTGGAAGTATACCATTAAAATATATAGGAGAAACAGTTAGGAAAGCTGGTGTGCCAAATGCCATGAACAGTCTAGTTATAAAACACGTAACAGGTGGCTGGTCTAGGTTGGCGTTTAAAGCATACGAGATGGGCAAAGAAAAATGGATGGGAGAAAGTCTTGATGTTATATGGTTAGACGAAGAGCCACCATCATCTATCTATACGCAAAGTCTAACACGTACTGCTGACAAAGGTGGTATTGTTTACATGACTTTTACGCCAGAAAATGGTATGACAGAAACGGTAGCGCAGTTTGTAAATGATCTTAGGGATGGGCAAGCACTCATACAAGCTGGATGGGATGATGCACCACACATGACTGACACGGTGCGCGATCAAATACTTGCTGCGCTGCCACCACACGAACGTAAGATGCGTGAACAAGGCATACCACAATTAGGTAGTGGTCTTGTTTTTCCTTTACCAGAATCACAGATGGTATGCGATCCAATAGAAATACCAACATACTGGCCTAGAATATGCGGTATAGATTTTGGTTGGGATCACCCTACAGCTGCTGCATGGGTAGCATGGGATAGAGATAGTGATATTATTTACATATACGATACTTATGCAATGTCGCAAGAAGCTGTGCCTATACATGCTAGTGCCATAAAATCAAAAGGTAACTGGATTCCTGTAATCTGGCCTATGGATGGCAGGCAAGCAGACAAAGGATCTGGTAAATCATTGACAGAGCAATATAGATCTGAAGGCGTGAACATGACACGAGAACATTTTAGCAATCCACCACAGCAAGGACAAAAAGAAGGTAGTGGTGGTAACTCTGTTGAGGCAGGGGTACAGGAGATATACACGCGTTTGATGACAAATAGATTGAAAATTTTTAATAATCAGAGTAAATTATTAGAAGAGTTACGGATGTATCACCGTAAAGACGGTAAAATTGTAACAAAACATGATGATGTTATATCTGCAATGCGTTATGCGGTTATGTCTGTAAGAAAAGCAAGAATAAAAGATTACGAGCCAATACAATTAGAATCAGATAGTAGTTTTAACGTATTTATGTAGGAAAAAAATGCCAAAAAAAACAAATATGAGAAAGTCTTTGACCAAACGTCAAGAAGATGCACTGAAAAGACACAAGGCAAAAGGCACACACACCAAGAAACACATGGATAGTATGCGTAGGGATATGCTCAAAGGTATGACATTTACTCAGGCACATTCAAGAGCAATGAAAGGTGTTGGCAAGTAATGGGCGGCATAGCAAAAACAATTAACAGAGCTTTTGGTGGTAGTAGACCAAAATCTGTTGCGCCAGTAGTGCAGCAAGTCGCACAGCCAGCAGCAACATCTGCAATGTCAACGCCTACGCCTGCCGCCATGAGATCTGGTTACGGTGGGCAAAGCACTATAATGACAAGTCCTAGAGGATTAGAGAATGAAGCTAACATAGGAAGAACTGTGTTAGGCGGAGGATCACAAACTGAACGTAGGAGGATGACGTATTGATGAAAAAGAAAAAAGTTAAAACAATAAAAAAAGTTATTAAAGGTTTAAAAAAAGCATCCGCATCACACAAGAAACAAGCAAAGACATTAAGCAAAGCAATTAAATGATTGAAGTCCGTACAGACGACAACACAAAACAAGAAGCGTACGATTGGATAAAAAGCAGGGCGCATATAAATAGGGAGCTAGAAGAAAACGATAGACATATTGCTTTTTTAGTAGATAATAGTATTAAGGCATGTTTATTGTTTTCAGATTTTGATGGTTACAATATTTTTGTGCATTTAGCAATAGATGATGCAAGATTGTGCCAGAGAAGATATATAAGGTTAATGTTCGATTATGCTTTCAATCAATGCAAATGTGGTAGAATAACAGCAATGTGTGTTGATGGTTACAGAAGAAACGAAAGATTACTGCAAGGTGTTGGTTTTGTAAAAGAAGGTGTAATTAGACAAGCAATGTTAGTAAATAATAAGTATGTAAATGCAGCTTTATACGGAATGTTAAAAGGAGAATGTAAATGGGTATGAAGATGAAACCAGAAATGCCGCCACAAATTGATACGTCTGTTACAGATAGAACTGCTGAAAAAGAAGCAGCGTTAGAAAAAGAAAGACAAAGAATGATAAAGGCAGGTAAATCAGGTCTAGGTTATAGTATTATGACAGGCGGACAAGGCGTAACTGACGAAGCAAATGTTGGTAAAACTGTATTAGGAACAGGATCACAGTAATGGCTGTTGCAAAAGAAACACTTGCACCATACGATTATCTAAAAAAACGTATGAGCGCAATGACTAGCTCAAGAGAAACTTGGGAAGATCATTGGCAAGAAATACTAGATTATGTCATGCCAAGAAAAGCAGACGTAACACTGGTGCGTGCAAAAGGCGAAAAAAGAACAGAAATACTTTACGATAGTACAGCTATAACAGCTAACACTTTACTTGCTGCAAGTTTACAAGGCACACTTACATCACCATCACTACCGTGGTTTTCTATAAAACTACGCGACAAAGAATTAAATGAACAAAGAGATGCACAGCTGTGGTTAGAAGATACAGCTAGACGCATGTATGACGCATTTAATGACGCGAACTTTAACACAGAAGTACACGAGATGTATCTTGATCTTACATCTATCGGTACAGGATGTTTGTTCGTAGAAGAAAACGCAAAAGGTTTTGCAGAGGGTGGCATACATTTTAAAACACTACACATAAATGAATTTTACATACAAGAAAACGTAAATGGTTATGTTGATACTGTCTATCGGAAATACAAAATGACAGCACGACAAGCCTTGCAAGAGTTTGGTGAGGACAATCTCGGTCAAAAGGTAAAAGAGGCAGCGCACTCGAAACCAGAAAAAGAGTTTGTTTTTATCCATGCTGTTGAGCCAGCAGAAGATTATACACGCATGACAGGTGAAAGTAATACTAAGTTAAAGTTTCATAGTTGCCATGCTTGTGAAGATGACAAGATGATTGTCCGATCTGGTGGTTACAACGAATTTCCATATCTCGTACCTCGGTGGGCAAAAGCGACTGGTGAAACATATGGTCGCAGCCCATCATATAATGCTTTGCCAGATATAAAAACATTAAACAAGGCTGTAGAGATAGGACTGAAAGCATGGGCCAAAGCTATAGATCCACCATTATTAGTACAAGATGACGGTGTTATAGGTCGTGTTAGGACAACACCAGCTGGTATAACTGTTATCAGAAATGATGGTGCAATCAAACCGTTACAGATAGGCACTAATTGGCAAATAACTGACATGAAAGAAACCCAATTACGTACAGCTATAAGGCAAGCCTATTATTCAGATCAGTTGCAGTTGCAGGATGGCCCTCAAATGACTGCCACTGAAGTGCAAGTTCGTTATGAGCTTATGCAAAGATTGCTTGGCCCAACGCTAGGTAGATTCCAATCAGAGTTTCTAAATCCGTTAATTGAACGTATTTTTGGCATTATGCTAAGAGCAGGGGCGTTACTCCCTCCCCCTGATAGCATACAGGAAACAAAGATGGACATTGAGTACGTTGGGCCACTAGCAAGATCTCAAAGAATGGAAGAAGCTAATGCAATAGACAGATTGTATCAGCTTGCTATGAACATTGCACAAATAAATCCTGCTGTTATGGAAATTATAAACCATGACGAAGCTGTAAGAATGAGAGCAAAACTACTAGGTGTACCAAACAGTATACTGGTTAGCAGAGATGATGTAGAAGAATCTCGACAAGCACAAGCACAGCAACAAATGCTACAACAGCAAATGATGCAAGAGCAGCAGGCAGCGCAAACTACACAGTCGCAGGCAGACGCAGCTAAAGCACTTGCTGATCCAGACGCACAAAGAGCTATACAAGAAGCACAGGCACAAGCAGAAGCATTAACATGACAATAGATCAAATGGATGATTACGAAAGAGATCATATCGAACTCGTAGAAAACTACAGACAATGTTTTGATACTGACGCAGGCAAAAAAGTATTAGAGGATTTGAAAGCTGCTTATGGCGACAGATTAAGTTATGAACAAGATCCGTACCACACAGCCTTTAAAGAAGGTCAGCGTAGCCTTTACTTACGCATAACACGTTTAACAGAACAAAGGAAAGAGTAAATGTACCCAGAAGAACAGGCCGATATGGAAACACAGGCAACCCAAGACAGCACTGTACTTGGATCTGAAGTTGATAGCGATAACCTAGATTGGAAATCATCACTACCATCTGATCTTGCTAATGATCCTACAATAGCACAATTTAAAGACGTAGAAAGTCTTGCAAAAACAGTTGTTCATCAACAAAAACAAATGGGCAGTAGAATACCACTACCAAAAACAGATGATGAATACAAAGAATTGTATGGAAAATTAGGCAGACCAGATGAGCCAGCAGGATACGAGATGAAAGTACCAGAAGGTATGGATGCTTATTTTAATGATAATATTATGGGCGAGTTTAGAAACGTAGCGCACAATATTGGATTAAGCCAAAATCAAGTAAATGCACTAATGGAATACCAAGCAAGTATGGTTACAGCTGAAATAGATAATCAACCGTCAATACTGGCAGCGCAAAAAGAAGAAACAGAAAATGTGCTGAAACAAGAATGGGGCCTTGATTACGATAAAAATGTACGAGCTGCACAAAGAGCATTGCAAGTGTATGGAGATCCAGAAATAATGGAGCTAATGAATACAACAGCTGGTAACAATCCTGCTGTAGTAAAATTATTTGCAAGATTAGGTGCAGAAGTAACAGAGGATATGACACAGAATACACAGAACAATAATCTAGCAACTTCACGACTAGACGCACAAGATGAAATTTCTGATATATATTCTAATCCAGAACATCCGTATTTCAACGGATCACATCCAGATCATAGAGCCGCTGTAGAAAAAGTCAGACAACTACATGAAAAAGTTTACGGACGATAATTAAGATTTGTAATCTAAATGTTTCATGTTATACTAGTTTAACATTTGCAGGCCCAGACGGATAACTTGCACTGTGGGTATGATGCCTTAAAATCCGCATGACAGTGCGTTATCTGTAAGGTTTCCCTGTGTTACAGGATAAAAACCGTTTTAACTTTAACTTAACAGGAGAACTATTATGTCAATAGAAATCACTACAGCTTTTGTCGAGCAATACAAAAGCAACGTGTTCCACTTGGCACAGCAAAAAGGTTCAAGATTAAGAGATGCGGTTAGATCAGAAACGGTTGTTGGTAAAGCTCATTTCTTTGAAAGAATCGGTACTGCTGCAGCAGAGCGTAGAACATCACGCCATGCTGACACACCAAGAATGGATACACCACACTCCAGACGTAAAGTAACTATGGACGATTACGACTGGGCAGACTTGATTGATAACGAGGATAAGGTACGTATGCTTATTTCGCCTCAATCAGAATACGCAATGGCAGGCGCATGGGCAATGGGCCGAGCAATGGATGATTCAATTATTAGTGCAGCTACAGGCACAGCTTTTGGCGGTGTAAGTGGCGGAACTAGTGTGGCTCTTCCAGCTGGTCAAAAAGTTGCTCACGGATCTGCAGGTTTAACACTGGCAAAACTATTATCAGCTAAAGAAATTCTTGATGCTAATGATGTTGATCCAGATGAGCCAAGATTTTGCGTGGTTACTGCAGGCCAATTAACTGATTTGTTAGGAGTAACACAAGTAACTTCAGCAGATTTTTCTAGTGTGAAAGCACTTGTGCAAGGCGAAATTAACACTTTCTTAGGTTTTAATTTTATCAGAACTCAACGTCTAGGTACTGACAGTGATGGTAATCGCCAAGTGTTAGCTTTCACTTCATCAGGAATAGGACTTGCTGTCGGTCAAGATGTGAACACTCGCATCAGCGAACGTGCAGATAAGAACTATGCAACGCAAGTATTCCTATCAATGACTATCGGTGCTACACGTATCGAGGACGAAAAAGTCGTTGAAATAGCTTGCACAGAATAGGAGGATTGAAAAATGGCTACAGTTTATTCAGTACAAAAAACAAAATGGTCGCAGAATAACCCTTCTGAAAAAATTAACACGAATGAAAAAGGCGGAAGGCTACGTATTGCTTATGCACTATACGAAGCATCAAGCCTTGCATCAGGAGATGTTATTGAAATGTTCAATCTACCTAACGGTGCTAGAATATTAGAAGGTACACTTACCCATGATGCTCTAGGTAGTAGTACAACACTATCTGTTGGACACGCAGCTTATACAAGCTCTGCAGGTGCAACAGTTGCATTAGATGTTGACGAATACTTTGCAGCAGCTGCTTCTACATCTATCACTACGGTGGCAGTTGCAGCAACATCAGCATTAGGAAGAAACAGTGTCGTAGACGCTAACCAAGATGGTATTCCTATTACTGTTGTTATGGGTGGAGCTGCTGGTACAGGTACAATTGAATTGACTATGTACTACGTTCTTGACTAAGAACAACAACATGGGGGGGGGAGTAACATCCCCCCTAACTACAAAGGTGTATGATGGTAACAGAAGTTTCTATATGCAGTAACGCACTAAGGCGATTAGGTGATGATCCTATCACTAGCTTAACAGATGATACAGAAAGAGCGAGATTGTGTAATGCGTTTTACGAAGATGCAAGAGATCTTACATTGCGTTCACATCCGTGGAATTTTGCTATTACACGAGCTACATTAGCACAACTTAGCACAACTCCAGCATACGGATTCGACTACATGTATGCACTGCCAACAGATCCATATTGTCTGCGTGTATTAGAAATGGAATTTGTTGATTATATATTTAAAATAGAGAATGACGCTACAAACGGTAGAGTATTGTTGACAGATGAAAGCACAGCAAAAATACTTTACATAGCAAAAATTACAAATCCTACATTATTTGATTCAATGTTTACAGAAACATTAACAGCAAAATTATCTGCCGATCTTGCTTATCCAATAACAGGCAGTGTGCAGTTGCAATCACAAATGGAAAAACTATATAGAGATAAACTATCTGAAGCCAGAAGTGTTGATGGAATGGAAGGATTTGTAGATGACTTTGTTTCAACAACATTTACGGACTTTAGAACATAATGGCAAGAGTACACCCTTTTCAATCAAATTTTACTGCTGGTGAATTAAGTCCTAAATTAGCTGGACAAATTGACTTTAAAAAATACGCTAATGGTGTAGAAACATTAGAGAACATGACTGTTTTTCCACAAGGCGGAGCAGCACGAAGATATGGCACAAGATATATAGGCCCAGTTAAAGATCACACAAAAACAACAAGACTAATACCTTTTGAGTTTAATGATGAACAAACTTACATATTAGAGTTTGGACACCAATACATAAGATTTTATAAAGACGAAGGTATAATTACAGAATCTAACAAAACTATAAGTGGTATAACACAAGCTAATCCTGCTGTAGTAACTGCAACATCACATGGTTATACAAACGGTGATGAGGTTATAATTACAGGTGTTGTAGGCATGACAGAAGTAAACGGAAAAAGATTTAAAGTTGCAAACAAAACTACAAACACTTTTGAATTACAAACACTAGCTGGTGTAAACATAAACAGCACTAGCCATACTGCATACGGATCTGCAGGTGTCGCTAATAAAATATACGAAATTACAACTACTATTACAGAATCTATATTATATGAAATACAACATACACAATCAGCAGATATTATGTATATTGTGCATGAAACATTAGCACCGCAAAAACTTACAAGAACTGGTCATACATCATGGAGCATAACTAATGAAGTGTTAGAAAATGGCCCATATTTAGACGCTAATACTACATCTACAACACTAAATCCTGCATCTACAGCAATAGCTACAGGTGTTGCGTTGGTTGCATCAGCTGATTTATTTGCTGCAACAGATGTAGGTAGGTTAGTAAAATTACATAGTGGTCATGCTAAAATTACAGCGTTTACAGATGCACAAAATGTTACAATAGAAATACTAGCAACATTATCTGCTAGCACAGCTACAACAGATTGGCAACTAGGAACATTTGTATCAACGCTAGGATTCCCTAGAACAGTTACATTTTTTGAACAAAGGTTAGTATTTGCTGGCACAACATCATTTCCACAAACTATATTTGCATCACAATCAGGACTGTATACAAACTTTGATGTTGGTACATCAGCTGCGGCTGACGCTTTTATATACACGATTGCTGCAAACAAAGTAAATGTTATAAGATGGTTAGCACCTGCAAGAGATTTAATTGTAGGTACAGCAGGTGGTGAGTTTAGAGTAGGCAAGCCTGTAGGTGAGCCACTAAAACCAGATAATGTTAATATAACATTACAAACAACTTATGGAGGCAACACAACAGAGGCAGTGCAAATTGGCAACGTAATTTTATTCGTGCAAAAACAAAGAAAAAAAATTAGAGAGTTTGCGTACAGATTTGATGATGACGCATATTCTGCACCAGACATGACAATACTTGCAGAGCATGTTACTGGCACAGGTGTATATGACATAGCATGGGCGCAAGAGCCAGAAAGTATTTATTGGGCAGTGCGTGATGATGGAATATTGCTAGGTATGACATATAAACGTGAAGAAGATATTATAGCATGGCACAGACACATACTAGGTGGATTTGTCAAACACTCTTTTAACGCAGGAACTGCAATAACAGCGAGTGGATCAGACACATTAAAAAATGGCAAGATAACAATATCATCACACGGTTACACAACAGGAGATGCAGTTGTATATGATGCTAATGGCAACACTGCTATAACAGGATTAGATGATGGCAGGACATATTATGTGTATGTTATAGACGCAAACACAATAAATCTTGCTAGGACTTATCAACAAGCAATTGACAGGACAGTGCAACAACTAACCGCTGTTGGATCTGGCACACACATATTTAAAAATCATGCAAAAGTTAAATCTATAGCATCTGTTTCTAGTGATACTGAAAATGAAGTCTACGTTATTGTGGAAAGAATTATAGATGGATCAAGAGTACAATATGTAGAATATTTAGATAGCACACTAAATATGGATAGCTCATTAAGTGGTTTGATAAATGGTGCTGATGGCACGTTGACAAATCTGGATCACTTAGAGGGTGAAAGCGTACAAATACTTGTAGGTGATGCTGTGTACCCAAATCAAACTGTAAGTAACGGACAAATATCAGTAACTTTACCATCAACAAGTGGGCAGCATTTAGTAGAGGTTGGTTTAGGTTATACTAGTAAATTAGTAACTATGAAAATAGAAGCAGGAGCAAATGCTGGCACTGCACAAAACAGGCCAAAAAGATTTAACGAAATAGCAGTGAGATTACACGAAACTGTAGGTGTAACAATAAATGGCGACCAGATACCTTTTAGATCATCATCTACACCAGTCGGTCAAAACATCCCAGAGTTTACAGGAGATAAAAAAGTAACTAATCTAGGATGGGATACAGACGGACAAGTAACGATTGAGCAAACACAACCTTTACCAATGACAGTGCTAGGAATAACTGGTACACTAGTAACAAGCGATTAGGAGAATAAAATGTTTTTTGGATTATTTGGATCATTAATAAACGCAGCATTTACAATGAGTGCTGCACGACAACAAATACAAATGATGAAAGCAAACGCAGCTTGGCAAAAATACGAATCAGAATTAAATCATCATTATGAAAAACAAAAAAGATTAACTGAACAAAGAAAGTTATTAAGTGAACAAAGAGCAAGAGGTGCGGCTGCTGGAATAGTAGTAGGAACTGGTAGTAGTCTGATTGCTATGAACGCTGACATGGAAGAGTTTGAAACAGATTTATGGTACATGGAAAAAGGATTATGGGTAGAGGGTAAGACAAGAGATGCAGAGTTAGCAGGAGAAATAGCAGCAACAACCTATAATGCAGGATCTAGTATATTAGGTGGATTTATGCAAGGTGCTAATCAAGCGTCAAGGATGCAACAAGCAAGTACATTTGGTAGTGGCATTTATGCTTCTGGCCCTATGTCTACTCCTATGTCAGGTATATTTTAGAGGTAAAACATGGTTAGAATACCAAGATACGAAGGATCGCTAGGAACATCACCAATTAGAAGTGGCAGAAATATAAGAACTGGCACTAGTGGTGCTAATGCACTAATGAATTTAGGAAAAGAAATACAACAAAACCTAAATCAATTTGGTGAACAAAAAATTGCACTACAACAAAAAATTAGAGATCAAGAAATAAGAAACAAAGGATTGTTAGCGCAAGCTGAAACAAATCAATGGATTGAAGATCAAAAACAACGTTTCGAGGCTAGAGATGATTATGAAATGTACGGATCTTTATACGAAAAAGATGTTGAAGTATGGAGAAAAGAATTAAAGAAAAAACACTTTACATTAAATGGTGTAGTTGATGAAATAGCATGGAACGCACACCTTGCAGATATGTCAACACAATTTGTTACAGGCAAAATTGAAATAAATAAAATAGCAAAAAAGAAATTTAATCACACAACTATAACAGCTTACGAAACAACAACTAGTGATGCAATAAGAAACATAGGCAATGCAACTACTGTTGCACATGCACAATCGCTCTACAGAACTTATGAAGCTATATACAATGAACACAAAGACAATGAGATTTTTGAGCCAGCTGAAATCAATAAGTCATTTGAAAATGTAAAAAAACGTACAAACGAACAATTAGCATTATTTGCAGTAGGGAACGGAACTTTGCCAACCTATGTAAATGAATTTGGTGATACAACATTAAATGCTAGAGAAATAGCATCTACATTAGGAGATGAAGATTTTACTTTCACAGATGTTGACGGTAATAGTGTTCCTATTACAAGTGAATTAAGGCAAGAGTTAATAACAAATTATACAACATTAGCAAACACACAATCACAAAATGATACAGCAGAAAGAAATCGATTAGCAGATGCAGATAACTCTACTTTGACAAACGAATTAATAGACTTCAAACAAAGCAAAAAATTAGATGAAAATTATATTGATCGTGTACGAGATTCAGATTTAACACCAGCTAGAAAAGACCAACTAGTTAATGATTATTTAGCATTACAAACAAATATGGATCAACCTTATGTAGATACACAGGCAGGTAGAAACACAGAAGTTGTATTAAATAATTTAATAGATTCAGGAGCTATTTCTTACAACGATCCAGAAGAAATGGCCCTTATAAGTAATGCGTACATACAAAATCTTATAGATCAAGAAACTTACAATTCTATGCTAAATAGAGCAGAAAATGTGCAAAGAGAAAAAGGTAAAATATACGTAAAGAAAACTATAGCAGCAGCAAGAACTATAGCAAAAAGATTAGGAAATCAAGATTTGTTTCAACTTATGGAAGAAATACAACAAGACACAGGAACCGCTCCAGCAGATAGAATGACCAGTATGATGGCTCTGTTAGATTCAAATGCAGATCATTTACTAATATATGAAGCAGTAAACAACATGAACGAAATAGTAGAAGGAGCAGTAAAAGAAGGTATACCGATAGATGACTTGTTAACAAATGTAGCAAGCGATAATTACATTGTAGATGATATAATAGAAGTCTATGAAAATAAAAAATTTGAGGCAATAGAAAGTGCGGCAGAACAAGAAGCACAAGAGATGTTAAAGGAGAAAGAGTATTTAGGTTTTGGAGATAACGAATTTAGAATAAAACCAGCATTATATTTAAATACACTAAATGCAACAATACCAACTGAATACGCTGCAAGAGATGGTGAAACTATCGAAGAATATGTTGATAGAGTTGGAGTTATTAGCACACCGTTTGGCATACAATATTTCCCAGATACTGTAGATGTTAGCTCATTAACATTTAAAAAAAATTTAGGTCAAAATAATGAGTAGAAGAGTTACTGCAGCACAATTAAGAGCTGCTGGTTTTACTGAAGAATCAATTATTGAACACATTGAGAATGAACGCGATAGATACAAAAGCGTTGGTTTTAGTGATTATCAAATAAATAATTTTTTTGGTATAGAAAAATCATCAACAATATCAAAATCATTAATAGGAGATGAAAATAACAACTCAACAGGTATGTTGCAATCTGTCAATGCAGACGATCAAGTAAATACAGATGACATTAATGTATTAGAAAAAAAAGTAAAAGAAGGCCAAAATGTTGATACCTCACAAGAAATAGTCCCAGAAAAAGATACTGTAGTAAATCCTGATGATAAAATACCAGTTACAAAAGCAAATTCTACAGAAAGTAATACAGAAGAAGAATATGTCAAACCTATTATAGATGGTACAAACGCAACATCATATAACATAGATTTATACAAAAATATTAAAGATGAAGCGATACGGCAAGAGGTTGAGGATACTGCTGCTAAAATTATGTTGTCTAAAGGCAAGATTTATTTTGATCGTTTAACTGACCAACAAAAACAAGATTATTCTAAAAATGGTGGAAAGCTAGAAATAGATGGCAAACCAGTAGAGGTTATAATAAACGCACAAAGATTAAGAAAGCAAAGAGAAGAAGAAGAAAGAGCTAAATTAAAAGTGCTTGATGAAACAGCTTCTACTGGATTATACACAAAAAGTGTAATGAATGATACACAAATAAATTACGCATTAAATGAAAATGAAATAAATACATTAAATTTTAATCTAAGCGTTTTGTCTGGAATAGTTAGCGATAATACAAACAAAAGAAGCGCAGACGACAGTGCAGGCGGATTATTTCAAATAAGAAATGATGAAATGATAGGGTTATTAAATGACTTAAATGATATTATGGTTTCTTACGATCCAGATTTCAAAAGACCAACATGGTGGAATAAAGCCTATGGTCATAAAAAAGCTGACGTATTACCTGTAGATGTGCAAAGAAGTCTTGCTTTAATAAAACTGACAAAAAATGTAGATGCCCCTGATTTAATTGTAGCTGCATCACAAGGAAACGTAGAAGCATTAGAAACTTTATTGTTAGAAAATTATGATACTTCATTAATTGACAATCCAGATAAATTTTTAAAAGCAAAAGAATACTATGGATCTTGGTCAACATTTGATTATGAATATGTTATGGCTGGACTGTCAACTTTTAAAGATGATGGATTAATTACAAATGCACTAGAAAAAAGTAATATTGGTAAAAAAATTATTGAAGCAGGTGGTGGTCAAGGTGCTTATAGTCCTTTCGGTAATGGATTTCAAACTTCTGTTATGGGATTATTTTTAGATTTTCAACAACAAAAAAACGAATATGGTTTTACAAATAAAGAAGCACTAGAAAATTCTTTTATGTTTCAAACAAAAAATTTCGGTCAAGATTTAATTACAATGGCTGCACAAGTTGCAGGTGATTCACCTGCCATAGCAGCAGGAGCAACATTAGGTTTTGTTGGTGGGGTAGCAGGAGGGCCAGCAACACCAATAATTGCTATTACAGGTGGTTTTGCAGTGCCAGAAACACTTAGAGATGTTTACATGAGAGCTATGTTAAATGATGAAGTAGATGATTTTCAAGACTTTATGAATGAATTAATTAATGTAAAAACAGCAATATCTGGTGGTAAATTTACAGTTACAGGTGCAGCAACAGGAACAGCTGGTGTTTTTACAAGAAGAAAATATGGTAATACTGCAGCACTAGGAGTTGAAACTGTAACAATGGTTTCTGTTTTGTCTGCATTAGAAGGTCAAGTCCCTAGCAGAAAAGATTTTTTAAACGCTGCAGTTATGATATATGGAATACATGGTGTTTCACGAGGCACTAATAAACTATACAATATTTATAAAAAATACGGTATACCACCACAAAATCTAAGAAAAGCAGCAGATGAAAATCCAGAAATTTTAGCTGATTTATTAGATACAGATATGGATGCGCCACAAATATTAATTGATATGAACGAAGCTTATGTATCTGGATTGTCTGACGCAACTAACACTAAAATTGTTGATCCACCAAAAAATAATATAGGAGCTGACATAAAAACAGAAAGCTCAACAGAGCGTTACAAAATTGTTGATAGACAAACAACAGATTATGGAGAAACAGTAATTAAAGTTGAACGCAACAATGATCCAAAATTAAAAGAATTAGAAGAAGATTTACGCAGACAAGAAAAAGATTTAGAACTTATAGAAAACCCAGATTCACTGTATCTGGGAAATAGAGTTGAAGGAATAATAAAAAAAGAAATAGAAATTGCAAAAACTAAAAAACAGATTGAAGAGCAACGAGGCAAATCTAAAGAATCAGATATAGAAAGAATAGATATACCTGAAGAATCTTCTTACATGGCAATGCCAAAAGACAAACTTGATATAGAAATTGTTGGAGAAAGCATTAACATACAACCAAAAGTTGAAAAGGATTTTCAGATAAAACAAAAAGATGGAGCTTTTAATAGAGATATAGTAGAAACCAGAAAAGATGACAAATTTTTAAAAAGAAACTTAAATGAAATAGAAGGTGAAATTACAAACTATACAACCAATGATTATGTTGTTAGCGGTACTGAAACATTTGGTACGTCTAAATATTTTATAAACAAAAAAGCATACCCAGAGTTATTTGCAGAAATGAAAAACTATTTAGGTGGCACTAAAAAGAAAGCAGGTAAAACAGACAACGTTATTAATACATATTTTAAAAAATTAAACTTATCTAAAATGTCAAAAGTAGATGAAGTTTTTGGCATTAGAAAAAATGGATCAAGCGGCAGTCCTTACAATAAAATTATACTAAGAACAAACAAAGGTGATTTTGTTGAAGTGCCAGCACAAATGTATGCAAATATAAAAGAGTATACATACACTTTAGATAATTTTGAGGTAAAAGCAAAAGCAACATTAGCTTATGATAAAAATTTATTAATAGCTTATGACGAAGTTGCAAATAAAGTTATTGCTGTATTACAAGCAAAAAAAGTAGATCCGAAAATAAACACACAAGCTAATACTTATTACGAAAGATACACAAAACGTGATGATAAAGTATTTCCAGATACCAACAACACAAATGCTGATATTGGCCAAAGAAAAATGCCAGATGAGCCAGAATCTATATTCAAAGAAGAAGATCCATCATACAGAACTGCTGAATCATACGAAAGATTTTTTAATAGTGCAAAAGGTTTAGAGGTAGTAGATCTTGTTGCATTGGTAAAAACTTTAACAAAAAACACTCCTCAATTAAAAAACGTAATAAGAACTGGAAAAGGCGAAGCGCTTGGTGTTTTTAGATACGCAAGCAGTAACAAAAAAAGGACTGATAAAGAATTAAGAATACAAGTAGTACGTGCTTTGCAAGAAGATCCAGAAAAATTTACTATGACACTTGCACACGAAATAGGTCATTTAATTGATTCATTGCCAGAAGGTGTCATAAAAGACAAAGATAATTTATTAGGAAGATTAGCTGGATTAAAAGGTTATATGAACGAATGGATAGGTGCAAAAGCAGATGGTGCTAGTCCATTGAATAAAAAAGAAATAGCACGTATAAAAAAAGAGGCAGAAGCAGACGCGGAAAAGTTATACGAAAAAAACAAAAAAGATTTAGAAGAAGAAACAGGAATTACAGCAGATGACATTAAAGGTATTATTAATGATCCAGAGTTTAGATCTAAATTAAATCCTAATTTTTATGATGAATTTTTAAATTTGTCAGACGCACTAAGAACACAAATATTAAAAAGTGCTTTCAAAGGTATTATTGATCCATACATAAAACCATTAGTAGATAAATACTCTGGAGCTAATGTAAAACATACTGCCGAAATAATGGCAAAAGCAGAAGAAATATTTGCTAGAAAAGTCGAAGCTGAAATGCGTGCTAGAGGACTAGTAAACAGACAAGAGATAACACAAGAATTAATATCTTTATCAGAAAAATGGAAACCTTACGACAAACAAGAAATGTTGAGGCAAGATCCAGATTTTGTAAAATACAGGGAAAGCTCTCCAGAACTAATGGCAGATTTTATGATGGCTATACTTACAAGGCCTAGATGGACTATGCTACATGCACCAAAGGCAACACAACTATTTTACAATCACATGTATACTAGACCAGATGTAAGGTTTGCCTATGAGCGTACACAAAATATTTTACAAGCACCAAAAAGTGAACGCTATGGTCAATTCTTTGTAGACATGGCTAATATGTTTTCAGACAGTAATCAAAAATTGCTTGAAGCAAAAACAAACGCATACAGAGAAAGCAAAAATGTTTATGACACTTTTATGATACATTATGTTGACACTGCTGGTTGGTTTTTAAATAGAAAAAGTGGTGGTGGTAAAGCATTTGGTTTTGATAATATTATGAGAAACAGATGGATGGATGAAGCAACAATGGCAGTAGACGCTAAATTAAAAGCATATCAATACAGGCCAGTTGTATTAGAATCATACATAACTCAGATGGGTAAAATTTTAACAAAGCTAGAAAAATCTGGTCGCGGTGATATAGAGCAATTAGGTACAGCATTGTTGTTAAGAAACTTAGCAAATTCAACGCAAAGAAGCAAAGTAGCAAATCCAACTGGCATGTGGGCAATGTTAGAAAGAGATGCAGATGGAAAAGCTTTTGCAGCAAAGCATAAGGATAAATTAAGAAATCCTGCAGAAGCTTATGAAATATTAATAAAAGACAATCCATTATTAGATGAATTAGTAGAAGAGTTTTACAAAGTTAGAAAAGAGTATGTAATACCATTGTTTCGTGAAAGCAAAGCATTTAACAAAAAACAACTAGAAATGCTAGAAAATAATTTAGAATATGTAAATTATAACGTAACAGAGCAAGCAATTAAAGTTATGCAAGAAAGCGGTGGCAATAAAACTTTAACTGCTGCATTTATGAAACCAACTATAGGAACATTACAAGATATAATAAATCCTTTTCAATCAACAATAGAAAAAGATCTTTTAATTATTGGTGAACTAAAAAGAAACGCACTAATACACGATATGGCAAATTGGATGATACAAAATAAAAAGATGCTAGAAGATTTTGGATCAGCAGAAATGCAAAAACTTGTCCCAAACTGGAAAGATAGAATAATACAAAAAGCAAAAACAAAAGACGAAAAAGGCACACTAGCTCCAGCACCATTGGGTATGGAAACGGTATCATTTCTATCTGGTGGTAAGTATGTGCATTATTATTTTAATAAACAAGCTGCAATAGCTTTTAAACGAAATCCAGAACAATATGTTGGTTTTATGGAATGGATTAGTACAGGTAACGCGTTTCTTAGAGGAATATTTACACAATACAATCCTGTTTTTTGGAACAAAGAAATTGTAAAAGATGCAAGAGCTACAGTAACTAACCTACCAAAAGCAACTTTCTTTTTTGGTAAAGACACTGCATACGTACCTACACTGATAAAATCATTAAAACCAGCTTGGAAATCAGTATTTGGAGAAGGTGATGATGTAACAAGAATGTTTAATAGAGAAGGTTATTGGCTACCAATCACTGATGGTTACAGAACAAACGCAGGTAGAAAACATTTAAAATATAGAAACAAGCAAGGTGAATTACAAGGAGATCTATATTATAGAGAGCAAATTGAAGCAAAAATGGGCATGAGAACACGAGAAAAATTCTACGAAAAAGTTTTTGGGCCTTTATATGATTACATAGGTAAAATAGCAATTTTTTACGATAGAGCTAATAAATTAGGAGGATACACTCAAGCAAAAAAAATGATTGATAATGGAACAATACCTCCAATGACAAGAGATGAATTGTATTTACGAACAGTGTCTGATTTTGGATCGCCACCATTTGGATTACACGGTCAACTACATCCAATAACAAACAATCTACTTTTATTTAGTAACGCATTTACACAAGGATGGAGAAGAGATTTAGGTGTTATAAAAGGTGATCCAGTAGACATACTAGGCAAACACATGAAATATCAAATACTACCAAAGATGGTTGAGTATTTAGCAAAAATAGGTGTTTTAGGTGGTTATTTAGAAGCAGTGTACGGTGGCGTTAGAGAATATGACAAATTAAATTATCATATTATACCATTAGGTTTTACATCAACTGGTAGGTCATATTATTTAAGAATACCAATGGATGAAACTGCAAGATTTTTTGCAGGACTTTTCTTTACAACTGCTGACGCAATAGGTGGTGGTGGTAAAATAAGGGATATACTAAATGTAGGTACAGAAACATTACCATCATTTTCACCAGTTATTCAGTTTCTAAGTAACACTTACAAAGTAATGGTAGGTGGTGAAAATCCAGTAGATCCATACACACAAACAAAAATATTAGATGAAGATGTATTTAACTCTGATTTACATTTGAGAAAAGTAACAGATTATTTAAAATATCAATTTGATAATAATATTGGAGGCACAGTAGGTTTTCAATTTAAAAGTGATAATTTAGAAGAATTAGCTTCTGAACTAGAAGAGGTATTAAATTTTCCAATAATAGGTAGACAAATACAAAACTATTTAATGGTCGGCAATGATCCAAAAGAAGTTGCTGCAAGAGAAAGGGTAAGAGATTTAACAACTGCAGAAGCAACGGATAGAGTTATTTACAAAGACGCTCTAGTTAAATTAACCGATCCTTACGCTATGGAATCTTTTACACCAAGAGAATTGGAAATGCTAGTTAAAAACTCAAAATATATTAAATCTAATTCTGTTGTTAAAAGAGCTTTAGTTAGGGCATTTGGTGGCCCTGATTACGTGGAATATTATTTACAAGCTAATAAAAAAGAACAACTTGCAATATTAATTCGATTCTTAGAGCCAGACATGTCTATACATGGAGAAGGTGCAAGTAACATTTTTTCAGAAATTTACCAACAAATAAAAGATAGCGGTGGAGTAGAAAATGTACTTCAAAATGTAATCGAATAGTGTATAATAGGAGGCAATATGACCATAACAACTACCATAGCTAAAAACAGTTACTCTGGCAACGGAAGTACAACGGTATTTGCGTACCAGTTTAAAATACTTGCACAAGGCGATTTGCAAGTAATCCTTAGATCGTCTACAGGAACAGAAACAGTACAAGAAATAACAACACACTATAGTGTATCAGGTGTAGGATCAGCAACTGGTGGTAATGTAACATTTGGATCTGCACCTGCATCTGGTGTAACAGTTGTTATCAGAAGAGCTACTACACAAACACAAACTGTTGATCTTGTAGAAAACGATCCATTTACAGCAGAAACAGTAGAAACTGCTTTTGACAGATCTATCATACTAGCACAAGAGTTGCAGGAACAAGTTGACAGATCACTAAAAATTTCACGCACAAACACTATGACTTCTACAGACTTTACTACCTCTGCAACTGATAGAGCAAACAAAGTATTAGCGTTTGACAGTAGTGGTGAGTTAGCAGTTACACAAGAAATAGGAACATTTAAAGGTAACTGGGCAGCATCAACGACATACGCTGTCAGAGATATAGTAAAAGACACAAGCACTAACAATATATTTATAGCAAAGACAGCACACACATCATCTGGATCACAACCTCTTACAACAAACACAGATAGTGGGAAGTGGGATCTATTAGTAGATGCCGCTAGTGCTACAACAAGTCAAAACGCAGCAGCTACATCAGCAACAGCCGCAGCAAGCTCTGCTACAGCAGCTGCCTCGTCTGCGTCAACAGCGTCTGGCCACAAAGACACAGCAACAACACAAGCATCAAACGCCTCTACATCTGCTAGTAATGCTGCCAGTAGTGCTACTGCTGCCGCTAGTAGTGCAACAGCTGCTGCTGCATCATTGGACAGTTTTGATGATGTATATCTAGGAGCAAAGTCAAGCGATCCAAGTGTAGATAATGATGGTGATGCACTAGCTGCAGGAGCATTATATTTTAATACATCTAGTGATGCTCTAAAATACTACACAGGTAGTACTTGGGTAGCAATAACAGCAACCACTACAATAAGTGATTTAACAGATACAAACATTACAAGTCCAGCAGACGGATCATTGCTATTGTATGATACAGGAACATCAAAATACATTGACAACGTTATTAGCGGTGATGCTACACTAGCTGATACTGGTGCGTTGACTATTGCAAATGACGCAATAACAGGAGCAAAGATTGCTGATGATGCTATAAACAGTGAGCATTACACAGACGGATCTATAGATACAGCACATATTGCAGATTTAAATGTTACACAAGCTAAGATTGCAAACGAAGCAATAAACGAAGCAAAACTGCAAGTAAGTAACTCACCTGTAAATGGTTACATGTTGACAGCGCAGTCTGGTAATACAGGTGGATTGACATGGGCAGAAGCACCTAGTGGTGGTGGATTTAGTTTAGCATCAGCATTATCTGGTACAACACCTACAATAGATTGGTCGAGTGCTACAGCTTTTAGTCAAACCTTAGCTGCAAACACTACATATAGTTTTTCTAATGTACCAAGTGGTGGTGAGATAGAATTATTTTTAAAAAATGTAGGTAAAACACATGATTTCTTATCGTTAAATGCCGCAACTAATGAAGATTTTGATGGGCAAAAAGGCAATGAAAGAATTAAGGGTAGTTTATTTAACAATGATGGTACAAAATTTTATCTTGCAGGTGAAGATGGTAGTTACTCAATACATCAGTATTCCCTATCTACTGCTTATGATGTTAGCACAGCATCTTATGATAGTAAGGTATCACCATCTTTTGGTTCATCTGTAAGAATACATGGATTACATTTTAATGGTGATGGTACAGCATTAATAGCCGCACAAGGTAATGATTTATATGAGTATACTTTGACTGGTGCATATGATATTAGCACAGTATCTGGTACAGCAAATCATAGTATTGTTATGGATACACCTCTTAGTTTAGATAGTTCTGCTCATGCTTATTTTGTTAACATAAGATTTAATGCTAATGGCACACTAGCATATTTAGGTAATATGCGACACTCTGGTCAATCTTCTTATGCTACTACAAAGAGTGGCTTTATCATTAGTCTTAGCACTGCATATGATATTGATTCTACATTAACATTACTATCAACATTTGATTATGGTGCTGATGAATATTTTAAAACTGCCGCATCAAATGTATATTCTGATATAGCCTATGATGGGACTGCTATTGTCGCTGTAGAGGAAACAGTAGCTAGTGGTGTAAGTAGAGTGCATAAGTATTATCTTACAACTCCATGGGATTTATCTACTGCATCACATATTGGATCAGCCGATATAACTACTGCTAACTCTAATGCAACCAACATTTATAATGTAAGAACAACACCTAATGGAAAGTTTTTCTTTTATAATGAATATCAATCAGGTAATGCTGATAACGCTATTGTAAGAAATTATGATATAGTTGGTAATTTTGAAGTTGCATTACCAAGCAGTGTAAGTAGTCTACCTGCTGCATTTGGTGATGGCCCAGACCCTAGCACAACTTCTTATCTAAGACTGGTTAGCTTAGATGGGAGTAATGTATTAATAACTGACCATAAGGAAATAGTATAATGTCAGACAATAGGGTATCAATGAAGATGATAAGTGAAAAGTTAGATCATATGCACTCCGATATTGAGAAGAACTCAGCAGACATACACAAGCTACAACTTGAGATGTCCTATGGTCGTGGTGCTGTTAAGTCAGTTGCATGGATAGGAGGATGTATTGCTGTTGTCCTAGGTCTTATGAGAATATTCAACGGAGGATAACATGATACCATTTTTAGGTTTACTTTCTAATCCAATAACAAAGCTAGTCGCAGATAAAGTAATAGGAGCGGCAAGCCATGCTATGGAAAAGAAGAAGATGGTTCGAGAAGCAGAGATACAAGCTATTGCACAAACAGATTTTGCACAGATAAAAAAAGAAGAAGCTATTGCAAAAGCACAACAATCTGTGATGAAAGAGCAAGTAAAGGCCAGCTCAAAATCGTGGAAAGATGAGCTATTGACTATTGTGTTTTCTGGAATATTGATAGCTCATTTTGTCCCATACACACAGCCACACATGGTAGTGGGATGGGAATTATTAGGTAACGCGCCAACAGAGTTCTGGTATATAGTGTTAACAATAGTAGCTGGATCATTTGGTGTATCTACACTGACTAAATGGAAAAAGTAATGAAACAGTCAAAGCTAGATAGGATCTTGTCTTGGATAGCTTGGGCAATAATAATTGTATGGATACTTGTTATTATAATTGTACCTACAGAGGCAAACGAGAACACAAATGTTTCTGGTGATAATACTATTATATCTGGAGGATATACTTCCAGCTCAAGTACAACTTATGAATCTGGCAGTTCGTCTAGCACAAGTACTTCTAGCACTACAAATAATACCTCTAATATTAAAAGCTACCCTCCTACAGCTACTGCACCTCCTGCCAGCAGTGGTATTGACGTATGCAATTTAGGACACTCACTAGGAGTACAAAGTTCTTTTATTGGATTGAGTTCTAGTGGTAATCATACTGACGAAACATGTGAACGTATCAAATTAGCAAGAGAGTTAGCGACTGTGCATCAGATGAAAGTTGCAGGCATAGCAATACTCTGTCAAGATCCTAGAGTATTTAGTGCAATGGAAGCAGCTGGAACACCGTGTCCATTCGAGGGACAAATTGGCGCTGACGCAACTAGATTATGGTCTAAATACGATCTGCTAAGACCAGACTACAAGGAGTACAAAGAAAGAATGGAAACAAAAGAGAAGATACAAGCTGAACAAATTATGTATGATACTGGTAGATAATGGCAGAATATATATTGTTAATACATATGTGTAGTTTGATGATGGATGATTGTAGTAAACCACAAGAACATCATTTGCAATTTGCTGATTATTACTCTTGTGCATTAACTGGATATGCTGAAGGTCAACAAATATTACGTGAACAAGGTAGTGAGGTTATAAATACTTTACAACTTACTATTGGACATGAGTGTATAAAGATTGAAAAATGAGTAAAGCAAAATGGTATATTGGATTAGGGGTTACATTGTTATTAATGGCAGGATTTACCAATGCGGCGAATACATCAACCATCAGTGATAACTTACTTTCTAATAATTTTTATGATGACTGGAGTGGTACTAACGATCATTTTCATGGCCCTAATGTATTGGCTGGTGTGCATAATGAGTATCGTGAGCAAACTATTACCCTTTCGGATCATCTCGAAACTTATGAGATCCAAGGTATAACACAATCACAGCTGCAAACCGAGGTGTGGTTCTGGAATCAGTATAATCAATCGGTAACACTAACACAAGAGATAGTAGATTCAAATGGGATTGAGTATTCTAATAATGTTACAATGTCTGGTTCTTGTAGTTCATGGAATGGATGTGGGTATGAAGATTCTCCTACTAATACAATTATTATTAATGATATGGCTGATGACTATGATATAACTGCACGATTTAGTTTTTCTGTACCATCTCAACCTAACAATCATTATGCCGCTGATGTACGTAATCCAGAATTATTTGTAACTTATGAAACATTAGATATTGATATTGAAACTACATTAGATGTAGATGAATGGTTAGATGACTTTGAAGAACAATATATAGATGATTTTGATTCTAGTGAGTTCTTGTTCGAAGATGAGTTTTATGATGATGAACCTTTTGAAACTTTATTTTTTACAGACTATTACGAAATAGCTGATGATATGTATGTTGAGTATGAATCCTTGCCAGAGTTACCAGAAGAAGAAATGGAAGTGATCGAAGAAGAAAATTTTTTTGTTGAAGAAGAAATGATACCAGAAGAAATGCCGAGTGAAGATGATATGCCAGTGGTCGAAGAAGAAATAACAGAAGAAGTCATTGAAGAACTACCAGAAGAAATAGTTGATGATGAGCCAGAGGAGATTAGCGAAGAGCCTAGCATGCAAGAAGAGCCAGAAGAGATAGACGCAGGTGGCCCAGAGCAAGGTGATATAACAATAGGCAAAACAGTATTTGCACAAACAATAGAGGTAGACAAAGTTACACTAAGTATTATGTTACAGGAACAACCTATAATGCAAGACGCTAATTTTTATGCACCAATAAATATTTATCCAGATCAAATTACAATCTTTGACGACAGACAAATATATGGTAATATTAGCTATGTCGCTAATGATCCACTAACTGTGCATAATAATTTAATTGTAGGGAATATAGAGCGGCAACAAGAATTAATACAAAAATTAGAGAGTATGCAATGGAGAAACTAAAAAACAATTTAGCTGGTATAGTTAGTTTAATCGGTGTAGTAGGTGCAATAGGCGCAGGATTTACTACTTATGGCAAACTACTTGGGAATATATCTTCCCTCGAAGAAAAAGTTGCTGACTTAGAAACCAAGCAATATGTAATAAATGAAACAGTAGATCTAACTGATACAAATAACAAGATTAACGACAATTATGTAGCTGTTACAGATCGTATTACAGCAATACAAAATGATTTAAATGTGTCTGCAAACAATCTAGGTATATTAGAAACTAGAATAGACTTAATGCAAACACAAATAGAAGAGATGAAATTAGAAAACAGCAATCCAATGATGAGATAGGAGTAAATATGATTTTAGAAAAACTAAGAGAAATCGCCCATAAATTGCCATACAGCCACGTTTGGTACGATAAATGTGCTTGTGGTTACAAAAAATACAAACGCGCTGTGTGGGTTGCTCTGGCTGTTCTAGGACTAATTCTATTTTTAGCGTAGTAAAATGGCCAAGAAAGATCCAAGACTAGTAAGAGCAGGTGTCAGTGGTTACAATAAACCAAAAAGGACACCTAACCACCCAAAAAAATCACATGTGGTTGTTGCTAAAAAAGGCGACAAAATAAAAACAATACGTTTTGGACAACAAGGCAAAACAGGCGATAAGACTATGACACCAAGAGCAAAGTCATTTAAAGCGCGTCATGCTAGAAATATAGCAAGAGGCCCAATGTCGGCTGCGTATTGGGCAAACAAAACTAAATGGTCGTAGATATTAGCTATTTGGCAGCACCATATAGTTTAGGTGGCATTAGCACTGAATACGACAGGATGCAAAGATACGCTATGATAACTAGACAGGCATGGCTATTATTTAAACAAGGTATTAACATTTACAGTCCTGTTACATTACATCACACAATACAAAGATATGGCAGAATAGATTTAACAACCAGACAGTGGATGAAATACGACTGTGCTTACTTGCAACACTGCAAAGATATGTATGTTTTAATGTTAGATGATTGGGAAGTTAGCACTGGTGTACTAGCGGAGATAGATTACGCAAAAGAAAATCACATTCCTTTATTATTTATAGAGCCTAATGAATTTGTATTGAATGGTTAAACTATATTTTTTATCCAGTCGCCATCATCATTTAGTACCATAGGCAATAATCTTGGCATACCTTCTATAATTATGCCACATCCTAATACAAATCTTGTGGAAAAATTTTTAGCATAACTAAATGCCATAGATTTTTGATTGATAAGGCAACCAACCTGCATACCCCAGTACAAATCATCTGGGTTGGCCCAGTATCCGATACTAAATTTTGTATGATAGTGTCCTTGCACACAGTTCATAGCCATAGTTTGTGATACTTTTAATACATCTGCTGATCTGCCATGCGTAAAGTATACACTTTTACCATTGCTCATTTCTAGTTTTAGATCGTCCACCCATTGCCATTTTTTTGTACCAAGAAACTCACCGTATGGTCGCAAAAACTGTGCTGACATACCATATTTTATAGCTCTTCTATACACTAAAGAACTATGGTTACTGTGTACTTCGGTTACATTTGGGTATATTGATTCTAATTCTTTAATATAATCTTTAGATATTGTAAGCTCATCTCCTATAGACGGTAGATCTGGATTGTGTTCATGGAAACTTATTGCATGAAAATCAAGCAAATCGCCTATGTTAACTACAAAATCTGGTTTAAATTGTTTTTTTATTTCTCGTAAAAAATCAAAGCTATCCTTATGATGGTAAGGAATATGCAAATCTGAAATTACTAGCACGCATCTATTCATATTGCCCTCCTCGCAATTTATGTTATAATAACACTGTTCGTAACTAATAACAAGGAGGACAGTTAATATGCCTATGGGTAAAGGAACTTATGGCTCAAAAAGAGGTAGGCCAGCAAAGAAAAGTGGTATGACTAAAAAACAAAAGACATTACCACCAGCACTCAAAAAAGCAATTATGAAATCAAAGAAAAAATAATGGCTGCAAAAAGAGGACTATACGCTAACATACATGCCAAGCGTAAAAGAATAGCGGCAGGTAGTGGAGAACGTATGAGAAAAAAAGGTGCTAAAGGAGCACCAACAGAGGCTAACTTTAGAAGAGCTGCAAAAACTGCAAAGAAAAGAAAATGAAGTGTTGGTATTGCGCTAACGATCTTATCTGGGGTGGCGACTTTGACATTGAAGAAGAGGATGAAGAGTATGTTATGGAAACAAACTTATCATGCCCCAACTGCAATGCCTTTGTGTTGACCTTTTTACCTAAAGATCAGGATCATTCTTGATTAAATCTTTTAGTTTTTCAAGGTAAACTATTGCGTCCCACAATTCTTCTTGGATGTCTTCTATCCAATGTGTTGTGCGTTTAGTAGCATCTTTCATAGTATCACCGTATGTAACCATACCGTTGTTTGCTCTGTCGTTTGCGCGTTCTATTATAGATGCTACTAGCGGATCTTTTGTAAGTTTAAAATCTGTCATTAAAACTCCGTGTTATTCCAATGTGAACAAAACTTGTTGACTGCGCAATAGTGAGTGCAACGAGTGTCCTCACCTTTACGTAGCACAATCAAACATCCTTTGCCTTCTGTCATATTATTGTTGGCCATGTATTCTTTAGCCTCCTCTAATGTAGGCAACAATCTAACAGCTGACTTCCTGCCATCTTTCATTACAGCATACTGATCGTCTTTACGCCAACGTTCTTTTGGAGTACATATAGGCGGTTCTTCTTGAGTTTCTGCTCGTTGATGTAGACGTATACGTTCTTTGATGTAAGCGTCTTGCTCTTCTGGTTTCCAACGTTTTATAGGTATCATAACACTTTGTTGCTTTGGATAGTTTTCAGAAGTCATTGACTTTAACTTACTCCAATCACGTAATATAGCCATGATCTGTAATGATTTTACTTTGATCTTAATCTTGTCATCTGTGTTTCTTATTAGCCAGTCTAGTATGTTTAGTTGCGCCTCCCATTCTGTTTTACCAGTGGTTAGCGCATCCATAGCAGACCATGCAGAGGTAACTTTGAAGTCAATAAGTTGTCCGTCTTTTGACAAGTAATCAAATGTGCCAGATAGTTTCCAACCATTTGTTATCTCGTTATTAACAAACACCCTACGTTCTGTTATGTCCTCTGTGTTTTCAGAAGCACGTTCAATAATGTGATGGACAGACTGTCCCAGCAAACTCCATATCCTATCAGACACATCCTCTTGCAAGACTTCCCAAAACCTTTGTTCCAACACTCTTATACGTGGTGGTTTTAGCAATCTTGTAGCAGATATGTCGCTACCTTGTGAATCGTAAGGATCGTTAGCTACTGCGCGTACAATTGCTTGTGGCAGCTTTTGTGTATTAGTAAGTTCCATACTCCCAACTCCTTACTAAAACGGTACGCGATCAGAATCTGTGAAGTCTGGCAAGTCTGTACCATTATTAGCATCTCCAAAATCATGCGAGCCAGAAAGTTCTTTGCTCCTAAGTATAATGTTTCTTATGCCCTCTGATAGCTGATTAAAACTATCACGATCACCTTTTTGATAATCGTCTATAGAAAACATTATGCTGTCATGGTGCTGGTCATCCATAGCCTCTTCTTTTGGCAAAGGCATGATAGAGGCAACTCTTGGCCTACCGTTTTTACCCTCCATAATGTTAAGGTAACATGGCACGCCTAACAGTTTAGTAATATCAAATCCTTTTTTTTCTGTTTCTGTAAATGCCCTGCCCCTCCATGCAGATAAGTCTGCACCAAGATTAGATTTCTCGTGTAATGATAATGTGTAAAACTTGCTTAGTGTAAGCGGCTCTCCGTTCATATCATTTTTATGTGCTGGCACTTCCCAGATAATCATGCACTGCCTTTTGTATGTAACATTGCCGTCATAGTTATTCTCTTGTGTACCAAGATCTATGACATTTACACACCTCGCCTTATGCACGCCAGTTGGCACTTGTGGAAATGTTGATTGTTGTTCGTTAGTTGTAGCTATAATATTCATTGTTTTATCCTTTTTTTATATTTACTATTATGTGGATTATTATGATGATTATTAACGTTAAGTCAATACAATAGTTGACTTTAATTAAGTTATTTTATAGTATATGTTTATTAACATGAGGTAACATTATGAGTGAATTATACGAACTAGCTAAAGAGCGCAAGATAGAGATTGTGTCAAAATATGGTGGGAGAAATTTAGCTAGGATCTTGAACATTAGCCACCCTGCTGTTTCTAAGTGGGAAGTTATACCACCATTAAGAGCTTATCAGATTGCACACTTGGGCGATTATGACTTGGAGTATATGAGGCCAGATCTAATTGAGGCATTGTCAATAAACACATAGATTTCAATGACTTATGTGTATGGCACTGCTATTGATCTGCTATAATTTGCTATGTTTTTGCCAATGGCAAAGTATAGCTCTTCAACTGCACCTGCAACTACGAACAAGATAGTAATACATATAATACATAAAACGCTTGACATTGGTTAACTGATGACTAAAATCGTTAATCGAGGTTAAGATATGAGAAAAAGATACAATGACGAGCAATCGCCAGCGTTTCAATTTTACGCGAACGATTGGATCAGCGACACAAATAGACTAAACATGTCATTAGACGAGCAAGGTATATACATACTATTGTATTGCCACTGCTGGCGTGTCTACAAACTTCCACACGACAACAAAGTATTAGCAAAGATCTGCAATACAACTAGCGGTGTTATGAAACGTGCATGGCCCAACATGGCACATTTATTTTACGTAGAAGATGGTTACATACACTGTGTGCAAGCAGAGGAAGAACGTGAGCGACAAACACAGAACAGATTGAAGAAACAAAAAGCAGGTAAAAAAGGCGCAGAAGTAAGGTGGGGTGATGACAGATCAGATTAAACAATACTCTAGGTTTCTAAATAGTTTTGGCACACATCATAGTTTCCAGACTTTTGGCGATAAAGGACTAGACAAAAGATTAATAAAGCAACTGCATGGCACGATTGACGAGCATGTAGACAAGTTGCAGGATCTAAACAAAAAAGGTGCTGGTGTATTTTTTACAGTAAACCGTACAGATCTGCATGGTAGGACGACAAAGAATATAAAGTCTGTACGTGCAGTGTTTATAGATTTAGACGGTACGCCATTGCCTACGAGATTTGAGTTACAGCCAAATTTGATTGTCAACACATCACCAGATAAATATCATTGTTACTGGTTAGTTGATGACATGCCATTGCAAAGTTTTGTACTGTATCAAGAGGCGTTAGCATTAAAATTTAACAGCGATCCAGTCGTGAAAGACTTGCCAAGAGTTATGAGGGTAGCTGGTTTTTATCACAACAAACACAAACCATATCCTATAAAAATTGTAGAGGAATATAATACAAACAAACCATACCATACAGATGAAATACGTGATAAACTAAAATTAGAACGTCCAAAAAGTAAAATGATTATCGGTAGAATGTTACCGAGAACCACAACTTACAAGCGCAACGGTATCATAAACGGAGCGTCAAAAGGCAACAGACACGAAACACTAGTTAGAATGTTGATCTCTATGAGATTACGTGGCGAAACACTAGAGTATGCAAGGAACGAAGCTATTGCATTTGCAAACGCGTGTGATCCACCAGAGGACATACGTGAAGTCATGTTCCAACTAAACGATATATGGAGTAGATATGAAGCTAAGAGAATACCAACTAAAAGCAATGAGTGATGTGGCCGATAAAGGCTGGAAGCACAAAAAAATATTATTGGTGGCACCGACTGGCAGCGGTAAAACTGTGATAGCTAGTGCGCTGATACAAGTAGCGTTAGAAAAGGGACACAAGTGTTTGTTTGTTGCGCATAGACGAGAGTTGATTATGCAGTGCAGTAAAAAACTACACGACTTTGATGTCAATCATGGCGTAATTATGGCAGGCAAATCAGCAACCCCCAGAGCAAAAACACAAGTTGCCAGCATACAAACATTTACAATACGAAGTAAAAAAGAAGATTTTATAAAACCAGAGGCTACACTGATTATACTTGACGAGGCACACAGAAGTGCCAGCAAGTCATTCCAAGATCTTATGGATCTTTATCCCAACGCTATGTTTATAGGTTTGACAGCGACACCATGTCGCAATGACGGTAAAGGACTTGGATCTATTTACACAGAAATGGTTGAGTGCAGTAACATAAAAGAGCTCACAGAACTTGGTTTCCTCGTGCCTACAAAAATTATTGCGCCAACACTACCAGATCTGCAAGGACTACGTATGTTAGCTGGCGATTACGAAAACCGTGGATTAGACAAGAGAGTGAACACGCCTAAGTTAGTAGGTGATCTTGTTACACACTGGTTACGTCATGCCAAAGATAGAACAACTGTAGTCTTTGCAGTTTCCATAGCGCACAGTAAATACATAGCTAAAATATTTAATGAGAACGGTATACCAGCTGGGCATATTGATGGAGAGATGGACGAGTTAGAAAGAGAACGCGTCTTGCATGATCTAAAAGTGGGCCATATAAAAGTATTGTCTAACTGCCAAGTGCTTACAGAGGGTTGGGATATGCCCATAGTGTCTTGTGTCGTGTTGGCTAGACCGACAAAATCTTATGGTATGTATTTACAAATGGTAGGCAGAAGTTTAAGACCAGCAGAGGATAAAGAGGATACACTAATATTAGATCATGCTGGCTGTGTTTACGAACATGGTTTCCCAGCGGATACGCCAGAATGGGAGCTTACAAAAAGTAAAATAAAAAGATCTCAAGAGCCACGTAATAGACCGATAGAAAAACAACCTTTCACATGTGTAAAGTGTAACACTGTATATCAGCCAAGCAGGTATAATAGAGAATGTCCTAACTGTGGATATGTATTAAACGATATTGATAAAAAAGTTTTAGTAAAACAAGGCAGGCTAGTAGAGGTTGAGAGTATTGAAGTAAAGTTAGTAAACAAAAAAGACTGGTACGCGCAACTGCTGTACTTTGCAAAACAAAAAGGTTACAAAGAAGGTTGGGCAAGTCATACATTCAGAAAAAAGTTTGGCCACTTCCCACATTCAAAAAGAGTTTTTCCAAAACCTATCAGCAAAGAAGTTGAAGGTTACATTAAACACTTGTATATAAAAAACGCTAAAGGAGGTAACTATGCAGGATACGAATAAGGAAAAGATCCTACACGGACTACGTGAGATAGGAATAAAACATGCAGAGGCAAAAAAACAACTAACTACGTTGGAGCATGGCAGACAAATATTGCTGGCAGATCTAATGAAAGAGTATCTTTTGCAAGGAGAGAAGACGGTTGCAGGGCAGGATCGTGAAGCTAGGGCAGACGATAGATATAAGAAACATATCGAGGCACTGGGTATTGCTATAGAGAACGAACTGAAATGGGCGTGGGAAAAAAAGATTGTTGAGATCAATTTTGAGAAATGGAAAACTGAAATGATAAACAACACTATCGAGAGAAAAAACTATGGCTAAAAAAAGTATGACAAAGCAGGAGCGTAAACATTTGCAAGCGGTTGTAGATCTTGGGTGTATTGCCTGCGCCAAGTTAGGGATCTATGACAGTCCTGCTGAGATACATCATATAAAAGGTAAATTTAGAATGGGCTCAAAAGCTAGTCATTTTGAAACTATACCGTTGTGTCCTAACCATCATAGAAATGGTGGACTGTCCTACCATGTAAATCCATCTGTGTTTACAGAAAGTTTTGGAACACAGCAAGAGCTTTTGGAGGAGGTGCTGGATTGGTTGAACGTAGACGGTTGTCCGTGTGGCTGCTTGGAGGCAAATAATAGAAAAGATATACACAACTGTTTTGCTCACAATGGCATGCTATACGATTAAAAAAGGGGGTATAGTTATATCATAAAAACTATTACCCCCTACTGTATGGCTCTTAAAACGCGATTTATTCTTGTAAATCTCTCCATTCTTCGTCAGTATCAATTAAATCAAAGTGTTTTGTATAGGCCTCTTTTATCCATTTGTTAGATCTCATTTCATCATGCGCTATATCGTCAGCCTCTTCCACTGACGTTGCTTGCACAGTAATTTCATGGTACACGACTTCGGTTATTGCATACGTAAAATCATATTTCTTCGCCATTCTCATATCTCCCCTCTATTATTTCAGTTATAAATTCAGATAATTCTGTTAATTGTTTTAGATCCCAGACATCACGAATTAAATAATGTGTTCGCATTGTGTTTAACTCATAATCTGCTGGCTGTTGCAAATAATTGTATGAATAAAGTTCATGCTCTTTTTGATTGTGTGCAAATCCATTACCCATAGGCTCTTTAGTTTTCCAATGTTTCATCTTATGGGCCTCCTTCCCTTAATTCTTCAAGATGTTTAACAAGCATATCCAACCCCTTGCACACACCATTATGTTCTGCTTTGGTATGGCTATCGTTTACCCATTCATCATCAGCTTGAATATCTGCTACTATATTTTTTATTTGTGTTAATGTAATCATTATAGGCCTCCTTGCTAATGTTTCCAGCAGTCTGGTGGATCATCTGGCAAATGCGACTGTATCATTAAAAACGCCATGTGCGAGTTAGGTGCAAATTCATAACGTTGCCAATCAGTAAAACCATCAGCAATTTTCATTGCTATCCAAACGCAAAAATCTTCGTTTGACATTGGTGCAATTCTCTCTGCTTTTCTATCTATTACGTGTATGTAATTTTTTTCTTTTTTGCTAACCATTGTTTTCCCTCCATGTTTTGCAAATTATATTACCGTACCCATTATTATGATCTCTAACCAGTGTTCTGCCTAGATCCATCTCGAACAACGTTGTCAAGTCGTCTACAACGGTGTCATCTTTGCCACCGATATGCCATGACGTTATTTGGTGTACTTCCAGTCCGTCTAATCCTAAATGACTTACGCCGTCCTTCCAGTTGTAAATACTAAAGACGCGACCATCTTGAAATTTTCCGTACCAGTGAACATCACTTTTATTGTCATCACTGCCCCACCATCTGCGAACATTGTGCTTTTGCATTACCCATAAAACATTATCGTATGACATTTTAAAAATACCCTGCAAAGAAATACCGTGCGCTTCACTTCTATTCTCTAATGATTGTATATCGTGTAAGCGACAATAGTAATCAGCTTGCTGGTGCGCCTCATACATGTCATTAAATGGTTTTGTGTACTTCCTAATTAGATTTATAAGATCAACCGCTGGATATTTTTTGTACTGCTTTTTTAACGCCCATATTAAATGGGTTAATTTTTCAGCCTCAAGCTCCAGCTGTTTATGATCGTTATCATTTTGTACTAACATTTTGCCCTCCATAGTTGTTAATATTAGTTAAGGTTATTGTATCAAATAATACTTAATTCTCAAGCATTTCTTGGAATAGTTTTAGATCTACTTTCTCATACATGTCTATGCTTGTTATTTTGTATATCCAGTCGTTCGGCTCATTATCCCAAAAACCCATCTGATCGCCTAGCAACTCACAAAATATATCTGCCATGCTTATGTCGTTTTTTATATCGTAGTTAAATTCAAAATTGTAGATCTCATCAATGAGCGCTTGCTTTTTGTTGTACACGTCATTGTCTGGCTCGTCATATAACCATTTTTGAAATGCACTGTTGCCGATATGCACTGCAACGTTGCAAGTGCGATCAAAACATTCTACTACAAAACAATAAGTGCCATTGTTGTAAGTTGGATAATGATATGGATTTTCATGTACAATCTCATTATCTATCGCTATAAAATTTTCTTTATACATTGTCATTAGCGTCCCTCCACCCAAGTGCCAGCCTTATGTTGCTTGATACAACGCCTAGCTTTTTTCAAACTAGTAAAATAATCTACTACCTCATAATAAGGCGCGTCCCATTTATGATCGTCCCAAGTTTCGACAATGCTGTATGGCGCTCTTTTATAAAGATCTGGCGTAAGTGGATTACTTACATCATATTTTAAAAGTACATACATTCTAGCCATGTAACACCTCCATTCTATTGATTAATGACTATTAATACGCCCCATATAGAGGCGCATTGTATAGGCACTAATAAGCTTGTATATCGGACACGTTATACGCCCAAGCTTGACGATCTTCGGCAGCTGACACTCTATAATAGTGGTGCCAGTCGCGAGCCAGCATATCGGTAAGGATTGTATATACATCACAATCTTGATTGCGAATAAGACCAACATTGCCAGCAATATAATCAGTTTCGCCATAAGTCTGGAACCAGATCCAAGTGCTAAAGAAATTAGCGCCTAGACCATTCAGCTTACCCATTTCATTAATGACTAAATCGCCATACTTAGTGGGGACAATCTCAATATTGCCACCTACAATAGCCTGCAATTCGTCAAGTGGAAACTCACCATCTTTTTGAAATTCTGGATACAAAATCTTGGTAGTGCAAAAATCGTCATACTGATAATAATGCTCATCAGTAACAATACCACTACCATTATTATGGATACCAGTCATTTCATAATGATCGTAAGTCAGTTTTAATATATTAGAAATTTCCTTATTCATAATTACCTCCATGATTGAATAATATCTAATGTAATAAAGCCAAAAGCAACGAACCAAAGTACAATCATAATGACCGCGCCCCAGAACGCCAGCCTGCTAACTAAGTTACTGTATAATTTAAACATAGCTAAAGCCTCCTTGTTAACGATAGTTAATGTTATATCAGCTAACAAGTTAATAATCAATTAAAATATATTGAAGTTAACATACTTTAGGTAGTAAGGTAGTTATATGACTGGTAAAACCTTAACCGATAAGCAAAAAGCTTTTGTCGAAAACTTTAGTAAAACTGGCAACGCAACGCAGTCAGCGATAGCGTCAGGGTATAGTCCTGCCACTGCTGAACAGCAAGGCTATGAGTTAAAGCGCAAGCTCGCCAGCGAGATAGATCACGCCACAAAACAAGTGTTAGCGTCATCAGTGCCACTGGCAATAGACAAGCTCCAAAGTCTGATAGTAGATGATAAGGTTAACGCGTCCGTAAAGCTTGGGGCAATCAACTCAATACTTGATAGAACTGGATACCAAACTATCCATAAAGTAGAAGACGTAACCAAGCATAAGAGTGATGACGAACTACAGCAAGAACTAAACCACCTCCTACAGAATATTAAGAGTACTGAACACTAATCTAAATGCCTCCGATAATGGTCGCGCCCACACACACACACGCGCCCAGCAACTCCACTCCGCGCCCCAGCGCGCGCATATTTATAAAGTACGCGCGAACTTAGACCTAAAAAAATGCCCCCCCACCCCCCAAACAATATTTGTTTGCCATAATACAATGGATCA
>TARA_R100000654_G_scaffold64315_1_pt1 | contig 36450 bp, 43 predicted proteins | sample TARA_R100000654 | Tara Oceans TARA_R100000654 (sample SAMEA2622473) | marine metagenome | biome: marine biome (ENVO:00000447); feature: surface water layer (ENVO:00002042); material: "saline water (ENVO:00002010), including plankton (ENVO:xxxxxxxx)" | depth 5 m
CCACCCCGCCGCTGAGTGTGGCTAGACCAGTCGCCGTCAGCGTGGCGTTGATTTGAGTGGCGGCACTGAGGGTCGTGGCGTCGGTGACTCCAAGAGTACCAGCAATCGTAGTGTTGCCAGAAGCCGCCGTCACGTTGAACTTGTCCGTGTTGACCGACACATTGCCGGTAAGCTCGGTGGTCCCCGAAGAGGTCAGGTTCGCAAACGTGGCGTGTCCGTCTTTGTCCACCTTGGACGCGGCGGTCCCGTCTGCAAGCTGCCACTGCTGGAGGTCTCCGGTCTGGCTGGTTCTCCGCTTGATCTGAAGCGAAACGTCCGAGTTGGTGTCAGCCCTGACCGGCTGTGCCAGCGTATCTCTAGTTAGTCCGATGTTGCGAACGGTCAGCGTCTGTCCAGAGTCTGGTGCAGAACCAAACGTCAGGACGTTGTTTGAGATCGTGAAGTCTGTTGTGGGACGCTGGAGAACACCGCCAACATCGACAATAAATGTTCGAGGGTCTGAAGAGCCAGGCTCTGGGTCCATTGTGTAAGTGGTTGAGCCGTCAGTTGTGAACGAATATAGCTGAAGAGAACTCGGCGCACCGAACGAGGCGATAGCGTCAACGTAATCCTTGGTGGCGGCTTCAAGACCAGAGGTCGGGGTTGCAAGGTTTTTGATGGCCTGTTCTTTTGCGTCCCACTTGAGGTCTGTCTTGTCCTTGTTCAGCGCGTTTGTGGTTCCACCATCATCAGCCTCTTGAGCAACAAACAACAGGCCCAAGGTGGCTTGGTCGAGGTCCGCCGCTGTGAGAATAGAACCATCTGAAAAATCTGCCACATCGTTCTGGAAGCCAGTTTTGCCCTTGGGAGTAGTCCTCTGAATCAACACCACGGAGCCGTTGGGTACGGAACTGTTGAAGGTAACGTTGTCGGTGTTTGTGTCGAGCGTGTATGTTGACGAGGACTGGATTTCGCCATCAATCAGAACCGAAAGATGCTCTGAAGATAGGTAATCAAAGTTGATGGCGTATGGGCCTGCTGTTCCCGTAGAGACGTATCTAGCAAAGCTGAAGGGGGATGAGTCTGATGGCATGATTTAGTCCTCAATGAGCGCGAGAAGGGCTTGGTAATCACGCCCCGCTGTTCTGCGTCCCTTTATCATTTTAGTGATTTCATTACGTTCCCTGACTTCAGGGAATTCTCGCAGCATTTCTGAAAAGGCTTTCGCTCTATACTTGTTCAGAATTGACTGAATCAGCCTAGCGCGTGGGCTTCGGTCGATGCCATCCAGAGACTTGTACGGCAGTCGCTTGTACTTGGCGGACTTCATCAGCTTGGTAATCTCTTGCTTGATGGTCCTACCCTGAATCTTGGTCTGAGATGTAATCTCCTGCCAGCGGTCGTAGGCCGACTGGTTACGGGAGTTGTAGTAGTCACGAAGCTCCACGCCACCCTTGAGAGACCTGGGGGCTGTGAACCCGTGACCAATCTGGTCGAGTTCAGCCATGATCTTGTCATCCTTGACCGTCGAGTACGAAAACGGGTTGACCAGATCGACCGGGACGTTGACGCCGTTGTCTTGGATGGGGTCTCCAAACATGTTTCGACGAGGTGGCACATCCGCGCTCATGCCTGGAACACGCGCCTTGAGGTTCTCGGTCAGAGTCCGAAGGTCCGTCATGTCTCCCGCACCTGCACGGGCCACCTGAGCCGCAATGTTCGGGACCAAGAAAGACGAGATGGTTCGGTTCAGGGTCCGCTGCACGGTCTGTTCCGGCTCAAACAAGATGCCAGACAGGTCTTGAATCCCTTGGAGGTAGGTCTTGGAGGTGATGTTCTTGGAGATCGACATCATCACTCCCAAGGCAATGTCCCCAGCTTCGGTGCGCTGCTCCTCGTCACCGTGTGTCATGATGTCCACCAAGTCGGCGGCAATGCCAAAGAACGAGGCAAACGGGTCCAACCTTCTGTACGAGACGTAACTATCTCCGACCTTGATGGAATACTCCTGCCACCCAGTTTGTTTCTTGATCCTGCGTTGGTTTGGGTCTGCTGGACCACCACCCGTGATGCCACCGTTCATGGCTGCCATAGCTGCGCCACTGAAGAACAGAGACCCGGTAGCAAGCCTGCCTACTGCGTCGGCACGGGTGTCGGGGTTTGGGCTGTTGAGTTCTGATCGTAACCCCGCAAACTCCTTCCCCAGGTATCCCTGAGTGCTGCTTCTGCCCTTTGGTATCTGCCCTACAACCGGAACACGATCCATCACAAACTGGACGATGTTGGTTGGGGTTCGGACAAACGGAAGAACCAGCCTCAGTGCCGGGTACGTGATGACAGTATCTGAAACGGTCTTTCCGATTCCGCTCAACGGCCCACGGTCTCTACTCAGGGGGGTTGTAAACGTGGTCTCTCTTGCCTGAGCCAAAGCTCGTTCAGCCAGTGGGCTGTACTTACGCATCTGCTGGGTGACGTACCTATTGAATTTACGAGCGTAGTTAGGATCGTCTTTGTCAAACCTTGCTCTCGCTTCGTTGATGAATCTTTGTTTGCTGAGTTTTTGTCCGTCAGCCACGAGCCTGTTGTACAGCTTCTCGACATGAGCGTCATAAATACGTGGAGAAATACGGGGATCTCTCATGGCCTGCTTGTACAACTCAGCCCTCATGGATGTTCTGTAGTTCAACTGCTTGAAGAATTCGTCTGTACCGAGCAGCAGCTTGCCAGGAGCGTTCACTAGATTCCTTGCAATCCACTTGGAAGCAGCTACAGCTACGCTGTCCTTGTCTGATAGAAATTCGATTTCTCCGGTATGGGTTTGCGCCCGCTGGCCCCCAAACCTCTCGTCAATAAGTTTCTCAATCTGACCTCCGGAAGCCGCTCTTTCGTCGGCCCTGCTACCGACGTTTTCAAGCACACCCTCGCCAGACTTCATTGCAGTCTTAGCGTACCGAAGCGCATCTCTAATCTCGTTAGGAATGTTCAGAAGCCTACCGAACTCCACTCCTGCTTCTTCAAACTGTCCCGTTAGGGCAAGCCCTGCGGATCGTTCGAGCGGTGCCAACAGGGTTGTCGCTACACCTGACGCACCGTTGACAATCATGGTGGTGGGTCCAGAAAGAATCGAGTTCATCCACCACTCGGTCAAAGCTCCGGTCAGGCCCGCCTTGCCACGAACAAATCCGAGTGCAGCAGACCGATTGCCGCTCTGCCAAGTCAGCGCGAACTTTTTCATTTCGGTAACAGCGGCTTCACGACCACCCGCCATTTCCAAGATATATGTCAGTGTTTCCGGGTCTTTTAGGTTTTCCAAGTCAAACCTGGATATTGCGTCTTCTTCTGGAATGCCCCTAGTAACCTCTCCCGCAACTGTGTTGCCTGTCTTTCTTTGGATAGACTGAAGGTTTCTACCGATCTCGCTTTGAGCGGCTCTCAGGTTGTTTGCAAGAGTTTTGTAGTTTGACTGCATCAACAGGAACTCAGCGACATCTCTATCTGTGGCCTCACCAGAATTTGCCAGCTTTGCCAAGTCGTTTGTCCTCTCACCGACCTCTTCAGCAAGTTCTCTCATCGCTCCAAGCTGCGCCCGGTGCTTTATGAGTGCCTGCCTAGCTTCCTCAGACATATCGCCCATGTCTCGGATCTGTTGTTCGAGAAGCGTCAGCCTTGTGCCAGCGGCTTCATCCAGGTACTCTGCGTCCTCAATTGCCTTCTCAGCAGCCTGTCTACTCTCTGATGCAGCCCTCGCCACCCTCGCGTCGTACTCCGCCTTGCTTTCCGTTTTGAATGGCCTTGAAGACTGTTGAACCCTCTGCTCCGACTTCATAAGCTCGTCGGCCCTAGCATCAATCGCATCCACAACCTGCTTGCCCGTGCCTCCACGGTTTGCAGGGTCCAGCAGCGACTTTCTAAGTTCTTCAGCGGTCTTCTTGGGTTCAGGCTCAACAGCTTCGTCGGCGGTCTTTGGCGCTGTCTGCTCCCCTGTTTCCTTCGCAACAACCTCGGCGTTTTCTTCTTCGACAGCTTCCTCTACAGCCTGCTTGGTTTCTTCCGCCTGTTCAGCAAGCAGTTCCTTCTGACGCTGCTCGAATGCAACGGTTGCAGTTTTCTTATCTGCTCCACCCGCCTTGACCCCGGCTCTAATGGCACGGACACCAAGAAGCACGGAGTCCACCATGATGCCAATTCCAGCCCCCTCCAAGGCAGCCTTGAGCCTGCCAACAAGTTCCGGGTCTTCTTCATCAGCAGCCAGGAACTCAGTCACCGGGTTCTGAAGTGACGGGATCTCTTGGATCATGTTCGACAGTCGTTGTTCATGGCCTTGGAACACGGTGAAGTCTGTGACCGCACCGGCCACTGCATACTTCCCAGCTTCCATCCCACGGGCCATCAACAGAGCCGGAACCTTTCTGCCAGCCGCCATGTTGGTTTTGACAGCCTTGTTGCCAGCGTCAACCATCTTTCCAATCTTGCCGATCTTGCCGAGCTTGGACGCTACAGAAAGACCACCAACACCAGGTGCTAGGAATCCAACACCAAACTGGACAATGGTTTCGATAGCAGCACCGGCAAAGGTTTCTGACCCACCAAGACCGAAGTTCTCTTCCGCGTCGGGCAGCAGGTCGAACGCCAGAGTGTCAGCAAGGCTATAGATACCTTCTGCTGCACCGGCAATGCCGCGAACGGGAGCCATCGCAATGTCACCAACACTCGACCAGAACCCTTCGTCTTCTTTGTACGCATCAGCTTGGTTAGCCTGGTCAGCTTCCATCAAGTCTTCTCTGCGGAAATCTTCTTCCCAAGAAGACGTATCAATCATTGACATCAGCTATCTCCAACTTGGTTGTTTGGTCTGTAACGGTTGAGAAGTTTTCGCTGAAGACCGACGAAATTTTTCACATCTTCATCATCAGTTCCTGCTCTGTATTGAGGTGGAAGTGCTTCCATAATCTCTACGATTTTTTCCCGACCTTCTTCTGTTTTCCAGAACGCATCAAAATCCGAAACGCTGGTCATTCCAGGGACAAGGACCGAGTGCTTGGGGTTTAGAACGTCAACTGGAATGTCAACATCAGCTTCCGTTTTTAGATTCATAATCTCATCTAGTGTAAAACCAGTGATTGAAGCCATTCTTAGTTCTTCACCCTTGTTGTCATCAGATAGGGTTTCTTTGAAAGTTCCGGTAGCCCCACCTATGTCTGATCCCATAGGAATGCCAACAGAATTTGCAATACGCTTGAAACGCTTTCTTCTGTCCAAAGCGTTCTTGTATAAACTTTCTCTTGCTTTTTCTTTTTCTTTGTCTGATGAGTTTTCGTCTTGAATTGTCTCAAGGTTTTTCCGACCAAGAGAATCCCACCAATACCAAGATGCACCCGGAGTCCTCAAAATTGAAGGTTGAGCAGCCTCTTCCATTTCAATCTCTCTCTGCCGTTCAATAGATTCCCTGACAGCTTCCGGCGCGTCTTCAGAAACCTCTTCAGTGATCTCCCGAATGTTGTCCGTGTACGTTCTGGTAAGAGCTTTGATTCGCTCAACAACATTCTTAGACCTTTCGTCGGCGGAGCCTTCTTTCTGAGCCTCTTCTTGAATGATTGCGTTCACTTCACCCGTGAAAGAACTCACCAAGTCCGCCGTCGCCTCTGGGCCTATGCCCGCGTTTTCGGCAAGCTGACCGACAAGGTTGTTTGATATAGACACCCGACTCTGAACGATGGTTGTGTTTTCAACCTCTCGTTTGTTGTTGTCTACGTCCTCGCGGTTAGAAATAAGTTCAACCGCCTTGAAATACTCTTCGTCAGTCAAGTCAGACCTAATCCCACGAAGTCTATCTATTCGTTGTTGTTTTGTGAGATCGTCCGAAATGACAATAGAGGTGTACTCTTCTCTGGTTTCCTCAGACATAGAGCCACCTCGCCTCAACCTGGTCAAGTCTTCGACCGCTACTGAAGATGCAAGTTGAGCGTCTTCTTCACTGAGTCCTAGCTCATCTCGAAGGTAGTTCAACGCCTCTTCTTTGATTGCGCCTTCGTCTGCGTTCCTCAACCCGTTCTGTCCCAACTTTGAGAAAACGTATTGACCAGCTTGAACTCCCGCATTTTGAGTGATTGCGTTTTTCTCTCGCAACCCCTCAAGCATTTCGTTCCCGGCTCGTTCGTCAGCCTCGGCGGCACGTTGGCTCAATTCGTCAAGCTGTAAGTCCATCGACTCACCAAGACTCTTGCCCTGTATTACAACGTCTCTGAATGCAGCAATGTAGTCTTCAGCGTCTTCGATGTTGCCATCACGGGCAGCAGCCATAGCAGCGGCTTGAACCGATTGCCACAGTTGGTCTCTTCCAGATTCCCCTGTGTTCTTGTAGTGTTCGTCTGCGCTTTCTTGAAGACGCTTGGTCATATCTGCAACAGGGAACTCACTGCCATCGTAATCCGCATGGAAAATCTGATAACCATTTGATGTAAAATCATTGCGGTTTTGCTCCACAGTCCTCTCTGCACGGAGCAGTGACGTTCTGTTCAAGAAGTTGCGCTCGACAGCATCAAGGGCGTCGGTTGCAGCAGCCTGGGCGTAGAACCCCATGCCCTGAGTCATCTCGACAAACTGATCTTGCACAAACGCAGCGGGGTCTTCTTCGTTGAATGGGTCAGAAAACCTCTGGATGTTCTGGTTGAGTACGTCCCTGAGTCCAGTTTCTACCGTCTTCTTGCCCACCGCTTGCTGCATTGCTGCCAGTCGGAATGGTGAAGCACCTTCTGGGATCACCCCATCCTTTTCCAGCTTTACAAAGTTGCCGCGAGATACTTCACGGGCCTGCTCTGCGTCAAGACGCTCGGCATCAATCTCACCTTGCGTCATCTGAGCTTGGTTTGCAGCGTCCGCCTGCTTGCCAATGAATTCGTTGATGCTGGGGCTGAGACCTCGAAGTGCGTCTGCTACCTGTCCAAGCCCGGTGTCAGGGAGTGACATCATCCCAGGCTGTCGGTAGAAATCTCCCATTGTCGCGGCGGGGGTTATTGCCCGGAACGGGTTGAACTCTGGGACAGGTGCTTTAGCCATCATCCTTGGGATTCTCCGGCATTACTTGGTGTTGTTTGTGGGTTTGGTCCGTAAAACTTGGCATCTTGATACGCACCAAACGCTGCGCCACCAACCTGCAACGCACCGGCCAACAAGTTCGGACCACTACGGGGCATGAACTGGAGGTTGGCGATGTTTGATGCCATGCCCATTCGAGCTTGGTTCAGGTTTGTTTGAATGACCTGTTCTCGGAAGCTCAAAGACTTGCGAACATTTGTCTGGTATCGAAGCTCTTGGGCCTTGAAGTCTGAATAGATCATGTCGATGGACGATCCTGCAACTCCTCTTTCAATGGCTGAAAGCTGTGCAAGGGATGTAGCCCGTCGTGATTCACTTTCAATCTTTGAAATCTCGTTGGCAGCCGCTTCTCGTTCCTGGCTGGTGCGCTGAAGTGCTGCAATCTGTTGTGATCGGTAGTTCTCTTTTGCCAGCTTCGTGCCTTCAGCTTGGCGTTGAGCCATCATCCTGTTTTGTGCGGATGCCTGCTGCTGCTGTGCCGCCATAGTTACGCTTGTTGTAATAAGGGACATGAGGGCTGCATTAGCAGCCGACGCTTGAACAGCAGTCAGGCCAGCAGCACCCGCAGCAGCAGCTTCAAATACACACATTAGACAATCCTCACAAATTCAAGAAATGGGCGTTGTTCGTACCCGTAGTTTTCGTGTCTAGCAATGAATGTGAAACCAAGCCACTCAATCCACCTGATGTGGACGGTGTTTCGTTCATCGACGTAGTTGTAAAGAAGGTGATACCCTTCTGAAACGTGTTCAAGCCATTGGCGAGACTCACGAAGAAACCGCCACCGGCCCCTCACAAGAGCGTCTGTACCTAACAACCAGATACAACCTACTCCTGGTTCAGTCGGTCCCACACCAAATACACCCGCAGGTGTTTCACCTTCGACGATGGTGTACGGCTTTTCGGTGTGTGACCATGAAAATACAAGAGCTTCAAGGTTACATTTACCCAACACTGCTTGTACTTCATTTCGATCCGCCTCCCGTAAGTGTTTTGCCAGATACACACAGTCCCCCGGCAACGAGGGCCGAACCGTAAGGCTCACATTCTGCGTGATCTTGGATTCCATGAAAGCTCAAACTCTGCTGACAGAATGGATGTCGGTAGCGGCGTGTCGTTCTTGACGGTGATAGCAACTTGGTCTGCTTTGGAAAACACCGGGAACCTAAACTCACCAGACTCCATAGGGACAGAACCCAAGAGCAGTGTACCAGCACCGAGGATCTTGCCGGTGAATTCATGGGTACTTGTGTCCCTAAAATCTGGGGTCACGTTGACCGTAAATGAACCAGAGCTTCCGTATGTGATCGTTCCGTAACGAACCTGCATACGTCCTTCAGTCATCACAGCAAGCCCACCGGACTGAGTTCCCTCTCTCAGAACCAGGTCTGAGAAGGTGTATGACATCTCATAGGCTTCTCCAGCGTAGAAGTTCACCCCAGTCATGTCACGATCCGCAGTGATCTGGTTAGATCCGTCTGCCTGAGACGCCACAGCAATGCGTTCTCCTGCTGTAGAAATGATCTCGATGCTCCTGCCTGCCGTCTTGTTGTAGGGCATCGTGATTGTCTTGTTACTGACAGATACTCCAGTAGAGTCTTGGGTGAACCGACGATCAAGACGAGAGACATACTCTGATCCGGTGTCAGTCTTTCCGATTTCCACCGCCATCTTCTCGATGAACACTCCCTCTGCTCTATACACGGTCACAATTAGATCGGTGTTGACAAACTCGATGTTGTAAATCTTTGACCCTGTACCAAGCTCCCAGCGATGCCACGCACTTTGAATTCGTTTTCGATCCGTGTTGTAGTAGTTGTAGACATAAATCGCATCTGTGTCTCCGTCCGTCAAACAGCAGATCACGTTCTCATGGTTGGCCGAAGTCATCTTGGTAATCTTACCTGGGATGTACTTTGGAACCTGAGTTGATATATCCACGCCTTCATAGTTGTTTTCGATGTCAATCGGGACGTACTCTCGGACTCCAGAGAACGAACCGCGATCAAACGGGAAGAACACCGAGTTTTCAGACGCTACTGGTTGAGTCGTGATAATGCTGTCATAGCTCGTAGCTCTTGCAATGGAAGCAGTCTTAGAAGACAGAACTGTGTCCGATTGGAGAATGAACTGTGACTTTTCTGAAAACAGGATCAGCTTTTCTGACACGGGCGTAGCCGACTTCAAAGAAGAAATCTCACCTGTAGCTGATGCGATGTCAATCGGGGCGGTGTCCAGCAGGTCTACGACCGTGAACCGGAAGAAGTTGAAAAACTCCCCAGCCTCACTCATGACAATGTTTTCACCTGCCAGAATCCCAAACCTGTTTTTGAACAGGAACATGTTGGAGATACCGTCTGTAACAAACGTGGGGTCTGGGTTGGTTCGCGTGTCTCCGACTTTGCGTTCTCCCCATTGAAACTTGCTGTAGTCGTAAGTGGGGGTCCCACTAGCTGAACTTGTGTGATTTTCTCCATCAGCCTGCTTAAAAACAAACGTGCCGTTTTCTTGACGAATGAGAAGGTGCGGCATCTTTGAAGCGTCAAGGTGTCGTTCAATGCCAGGTTTGGCACATTCTTCCCAAACACCTTTTCCAAGCTCACCGGGTGCAGATGAAGATACAAATCTGACGTAGTAGTCATCTTCACCGCCGTCTACATCTCCTTCAATGTGAAGGATCATCCCGTCCTTTGCCCTCGTAGGAAGCTCTGCAACCGTCTGAGCATCCTCTTTGAACACATCAATATACGTTGGAGACAGGTCAGAGGTGACTGTGATGGTGAAGTCTTCTGAAGAGGTGATGTACAACACTTCATCGTCGGTATCAACGTGCATTGTTGCTTCTGTTGAATCATCCTCTTGGTGGACTTTGAACCACATGTCGCCGGTCTGAGCAGCATTAGCGTAGAACGCTGTCGCAGTAAACACACCTCCTACCGGGTATCCACCCACGGAGTCTCGCATCCACCCCGTAGGAACATAATTAAGCTGGCTGCCGTTCCAATTAGTCCCAGGCTCTACAACGATCCAATAGGTAGTGTCCGCAACTGGGGTAAAAGGCGTGTCGAATGTGACTCTTTGGATCGTGTTGTTTTGATTCGGCCAGTTTACCCGTTTGTGGCTTGTAAGTCTTGTGCCAGGAGTATCGCTACCGCTATCTGACCAGATAGACCATCTCATGTTGTAGTGCGCGGACGAGTAACCTTGTGCCGTCTTCCAAGAGATTGCTGTTATAGGTTTGGTGTTTTGGACCTGAAATGCTTGAGCTACCTTGTTGCTTCCAGTACTGAGGTTTGGTGCTGAATTAGCATCAGTAAAAGACTGACTTGCTGTTTCGTTACCCAGTGCGGCGGCAAGTCCCGTGGTGATTTCTGAAACCGTGGGCGTGGCATCCGCGTTGAAAGTTGATGATATAGGGTCACGGCCCACCTGCGTAACATCAATTTTGTAAATGGTGTCAGCGGCCTGCTTGATAAAGACCAAGGCTTCAAACGGGTTAGGAGATGTATCCGTAGTTCCCGTCATAGTCGGCTTTGTTTCGGTGTTCGCAATGTACGTCACATCTGCAATGGTGGTCGCTTTGATTGCAGTATCAGCGTTGTCGGTGTCCAGATAGGTCACGTTGTCGTTGTCAGCACCGCAGTATTCACCCATCTCAACGGTTTGCAGATTGCCGTTGATGTCATACACCCGGATCATTTGGTCTCTAATAAGAACGGTGTACTGCTCAGGGCTTCCACGGTTGATCGTGTGTACGAACGTCTTTGCATCCGTAGACAGGTTCGTCTTGCAGATGTGTTCAGTGGGCAGCCGCTTAGTCAACCCCTCTACCACAGATGGGTAGGCGTTTTCTTGTGCCGTAGCCTGGGTGTCGTACCGAAGCGCGTCGGGCTGTTGAGAAACCCCGTTCATCAGGTTTGGAAGAGTCTTGCTAATCAGCATTTCAACCCCTATCGAGTCGGTCAATCACGGAATCACGATCAACAATACGAGCAACGTCGTAGTTGTCGAACACAGAGTAGTCAGCCGTATCCATTTCAAACTGACGAAGTGTAACCAAAGCTGCCATCTCATCACCACGGGTGAATGCGGAAATCTTTTCAGACCCCAGAACCCGGTCTTGGTAGATACGAGCGGCTCGAATCATGATGTAACGCTTCGCAGGCTCCGGCATGAAATCCCACTCCATCAGGGCGACAGTAGTGTACTTCAACGTCTTGGTGAACGTGTAAGTGTGTGCCTTTCTGTTGTAGAGCCTTGTACCGCGAATTACGATGTCGAAATCGGAATCTATGTTTGCATCTTCAAGGTCAACACGAACAATGTTGCTTGCTAGGTTGATTTGTCCTGTGGAGTCTGGGGCAAGTTGGACTTCTTTTTCGGTGTTGAAGTGCCAACCGGCAGATTGAATCTCTCTGGAGACTTCATCAAGGATGGACTCTGCGATGCGAACATCTGCTGTAACAGAAGTGAGGTTGTTGACTGGGGCTTCTCCCACGGTACTGAGAATCGTGTTGACGGCCATCAGCTTGGTCGTGGTGGACATTGCCATGAGTCATAACCTTTCTGTTTGAAAAAATGAGTTGAGCCTCCCAGTGGGAGACCCAACCCTTGAGTTGTGTGGCCGAAATTAGGCCGACTTGAGCTGGACGCAAGCGTCAGCGCGAAGGTAGTTGTGACCCATCGCGTACTTGGCGACCATGAGCGTACCCTGGTTCTGGACAAGGTAGTCACTCTCGACAGCAAGGTCGAGCAGCTTGACCGTACCAATAGCCGAGCGGTGGAAGCCCACCCCAACGGTGTTGGCAAAGGTCACACCTGAGTAACCCTCATCAGCATCAGCCCCGGAAACGCCCGCATCGTTGAACGGTGCGTTGCGAACCAAAGTCGAACCCAACTTCGGGTCCACCGTTCCACTGTTGCCATCATCTTCGTTGGCAGTGGGGATGTGGTTGGACATAAGAACCTGAATGCCGCCGACCATGAGAGCCTGATCGCCGCGAGTTGGGCTGGCAGTGCCGCCGAAGTTACGGTTCGTAATGGCACCTCCGGTACTAGCATCGCCAGCGGCCTTGAGGATGGCATAGAACGTCGCGGGGTTCACGACTGCAAACCGATCGCCCTGTGGGATATCGGTTTCGTCGAACTTCTGAGACAATTCAAGCAGCTTGTCAACAATGGTGTCACCAGCTGTACCAACGACCAGCGATCCACCACCAGCGTTACCAATGGGATCAGCAGTATCCATCGAACCGGCAAGAGCGGTACGAATGAGTGCCTTATCTGCATGGTTACTGAGTGCAAAACCGATTTCGCGGCTGTAGATTGACCTAACGTCATAGTGGTTCATTGCTTCATCAATGTTTGCAATGAAAGCACTGGAGACGAGAAGGTTGTCAATGTGAATGACGCGCTCGGCGTGGTTGATTGCGGTGCCAAGGATCTCGTTGCCAGGAGTGTGATAATCGGCGGTGGTTGCGCCGGTCATCGGGAACTGAGCGGACTTACCGCTCGTAATCGTTCGGACGGTGTGAAGGGGCATCATCACGTTGCGCTCGGCAAACGCGGTGAGAACCTCTCCTGAGAACTGCTTCAGAAACAGTTCAAAGGCATCAGACGCTCCGCCCTGTGCTTCACCAAGCCGGGAAGCTGTCATGTTAGACATTTTGAATCTCCGAAAAAAGTTAGAGGTACAACAAAAACACATCGTGTTTAGACGATAGGCTCATGCCGCACTTCTAGCTGTCCGGTTATCCGCCGCAACGGGCCGCGCTTCTGTGCCTAGAGTGACTCCGACATCAACACATTTACCACTTCTTACATGACCAGTAACGTGCGGTCAGTTTGTTAGTAGCGGTTTTACACTTATGCCTAGCTCGGAACGACTTCCGACGCTTAGGATTGTTTTTTTTGATCGTCATGTTCGCATCACCAAATCGGATGATCTTTTCCTTGCCTCCAGAGCAAGCCTTTACGACAAACTTCTTGCCGCCTTTGACCTGCCGTCGAGGCTTGTTGCAAGCCATCTTAGCTTTGTTGATGCGGGACACTTCACTTACCCCGGTTGAAGAGCTTCAGAACCCAGTCCTTGAAGATCATGCCTGCTGCAAAGCTGGCGACACAAGCAAGGGCAATGAACCAAACAGTTCCAAGAAAGCTGGAAAACGTAGCAAGTGTAGTCATTTTGATTTCTTCTCCAGAAGAATTTGTTTGATGGTTTTGTATGTCCAAGCAGCACTTATCATGCCCGTAAACACAATGGCCGGTGCAAATAAATAGTGCGAATAACGGGCTACGACGTAATTCAAAACCACGAGCAGCAATCCGCCAATTACGGGATACCAGCCCTTGCGGCCAGAAGTAACAACCAGCAGCACCATCCCGGCCAGTAAACATAGGCCGCCCGTCACAGACAGTACCGTAAGTGGTTCCGACTCTGCGGCATCCACCAAGCGTTGTGTGGTTGTTTCGGAAGTGTGAGGAGAAAACGCGGTCGTTTTACATCCGGCTAAAAGGACACACAGAATAAGAAATCTTACCATGTGTTACCGTCTCCTTGGGCGTACTGCGAAGGGCATCCCAACGCCTAAGACCGCCAACACGGCGGGACCAGGAACAATAGATGCGGTAAGGTTGTCTACCTGAGATTTCACCGAGTTCAGCGTCTCTAGCCAAGAAACAATCGAGTCGAGGGCTTCTTTACCGAAGATTGCTCCGATGCCGACCACAACACACATAAGTATGAACAGTTTCTTGTCCATCTTTTTGATTTGTTGGTCTTTGATCTTGTGAAGTTTTTTGCACTCGTTCAGTTCGTACTGAAGTTTGTCAGTGTCCTTTTTTTGGCAACGGTCGCAGAGTTGTTCTTGGGCGAGGTTTTCGGTTTCCATTACACGCCCCGTTCAACCCTAAGTAAGTCGAGACACGCTCAACTTGTTCTTGACCATTTCTCTGAACGCAGGGTCGTTCCTGTACTCAGGCTTTGACATGTCCGCTGAAACCTGCTGCCAGCTACCGTAACCCTCGGTGCCACCCGCAGCCGCAGCAGAACCACGGGCCAGAGATGGAGCCGTACCTTCAGCCCCTGTAAACTGGGCGTGAAGACCCTTGGCAACCATTCGAGCCGTTTCAAGGTCGTTGGACACAATGGCGGAATCGTAAGCGTTGATCTCGGATTCGGTCAGGTTTGACTTGGCCCATTCAAGCATCGCTTGGTAGTTCTCTTGACCACCAACTTCAGCAAAAATCGTTTGCTGTGCCTGTTCAACCAACGCCTTTTGACCATCGACGTATGCCCTTGCGATCTCTTTCGAGACCCCAAACTCATCTTGAATGCGATCCAGGGTTTCTTCCGACAGGTCACCATTTTCGTAGAACTCGTTGGAGAACTCCTCCATTGCCGTTTCCGTGATGATAACACCTTCAACTTCTTCAGTGTCATCTTCTTCGTACTCATACTCGTACTCATCTTCAGATGACTCAGGTTCCTCACCCATCTTTGACTCAAGCTCTCCGTAAGCCTTAGCCATTTCCTCTGCTGACTGGAATTTTTCGGGCAACCACTCGGGGCGTTCCGCCTCGGTCGTATCCTCAACAACTTCCATTGGAGCCTCTGGTCCTGTCACGCCGGTATCCATCTGAATTCGTTCTGCCATGTCTAGCTTCCTTGCTCGATTTGCTGTGCTTCACGGAACTGCCTGTCCGCGATATCCAGGGCCTGTGGCCCAAACTGTTGAATTGCCTGCTGCTGTTGCGCCTGTTGCATTTCAGCTTGCAATTCTTCTTCGGTCTTGATGAGACCTTGTAGATCAATGCCAAGAGCAGTTGCCCGTCTCTTGATGTACTCTCGCATGTGTACGAACTGGCCGATCACCTCTGGACCGACGGTCTGTGTCATTCCCTGCAAGAAGAAGTCCAGACGCTGGAGGTCGTTTCCTCTAGCGAGAGCTTCAACACCCGTGATGATGGTGGGTGCAACAAACTTCTTGGGCAGCTTCGGCAGCTTTCTAGCCTTCTGGAGTCTGTCCATCATCCTGTTGACCAGTGGTAGCTGGAGTTCGGAACTCAGGAGACTGAAGGCACCACCAAGCTGCTTTTCAATCGACTGACTAAGCAACCGAATCTCTTCGGCGGTTACTCTGTCGGCGTTTCTGATGGTTGATTCTGTGAGCATGAAGGCGTAGGACAACCGCTCCGTGATCGCGTTCGCCGTCGAGGCAGCAATACCGAGATCAGCCTGCTTCTGAGACTGGAGTACGGACACATCTCCGGCGTTTCCTTCAACGATTGCGCCGTTTGCGCTCTTTGCGAGAGTTCGAGCGCGGGTCGTACCATTCGGGGACACAAGGAACAATATCTTGCTTGCGGCAGCGGCACCTTCGACAATAGCTTGCGTAAGCCCTTCCAGGCTGCGGAGATCACCGAGATACTGTTCGACATAACTGCGCCCATAATCCTCACCTTCAACCGAATACATTCGGAGTGGAATGAATGGCAGCTTTTCCTTGGGGTATGAACCCCGACTGCCCGGTACTTCAACATCACCCACAGTCTGGTAGACCTCGTACTTCTTTTCAGAAATACGGTGAATGCAGGTGTACAAATCAACAGACTTATCCGGGCTTTCCGCCATCATGCCACCAACCTGCCCCCGAATCTCTTCGGGAAGCTGGTCGGGCTGGACCGATTCTTTCGTGACAATGTGAAGGGGCTTACCCATCGAGCATCGCTGGACAACATACCGGGACAGGGGGAACACCCGCACACCGCCGTCATCGGGGAACTGAATAAGACAGTTGCCGCCAACGATCAGGTGTTTGAGAATCTCAAACATGGAAACACGAATGTTCTCGGCTTCCACTTCTTTCATGACCGCCTTCTCGATGTCAGCCAGGCTCTGCTCAATCTCAGTCTTCACATCAGGCAGTCCTTCGACCTCTCTCATCGCAGCGTCATCCAGCACAAGGCGGAAGAACGGGGAGTTCGGTGGAAGGAGACTGAGGAGCAGTGAAGATGCGAGGTTGTTTACCCCCCTGGCCCCGGTTCCGTTGTAAGGACACGGAAATTTTCTACCCGCAGAGTGGCCCTCATCAGGGATCAGGGTCGGAATAGTCAGACGAGAACAGTCTCTGGCACGGTCCAAAAACGAGAACCGAAGGGTCTCAAGCTGGGTGTAGAGGGCTTTTCCGGTCTGGTACATGAGGCTCCAATCAGGAGTAAATCTGGAGACCAGCGGTCTTCATACCACGGGTTCCTCTTCGACGAGCAGCGGTTTGAACACCCCTCTGCTTCGCCATACCCGCACCCTGTGGCGCAGCCGTTTCAGATCGTGGGGGTGGAGTGGGAAGTGGGGGAGGGGGTGGAGTCATTTTTGGCATTTTTGGAGTAGAGATGCACATGGTTAGTTTCCGTCAGAAAGGATGTTTTCGTTTTGGTGACGATAGAGAGACCTCAAACAGTCAACGACCGACCTTTGGCCGCATCGAAAAAAGATCAACCGCTCGGTGTCATCCAAATCTGGACATACCAAAGGAAAAATCTGATCCAACCAATCAACAACTTCCTTTGGGATCGTCGGTTTTTTCTCTAATAGTCGTTCATTATTATCTATGCCGTTCATTCTTCTTGGCCTCCACATACGCGCCGAGGAGACAAACGTAGTTCACCACATCAATCAACGTGTCTCGGAACGATTCATCTGCAACCATGAACTGACCTGTCTCCGAGAACGTGGAGAGTCGGCTCATCTTGTCCGTCAGCCGAACCAAGAACCCTTTCTCTGTGGTGCAGACTCCCATGTTCTCACACCTGGTGAAGTTAGCAAAAGGGTAATTACCGTCCGCCCCTGCGTAGTCGGCGTTCTTCCTTTTAGAAAGCTCCAGTGCCTCGTCACAGAGTGCTTGATGAAACTCGAAGTATTCTTGTCGGTTCATGGGTTCCACAGGTGGACCTCTTCTTTCTTAGTGCAGTATTCTCCGTGCCTCAGAATCCGAGCAACACGGGCTTGAGTGAGTGCGTCCTCTTGGGTGAGTCCGGCTTTTTCGTAGGCTTCTACAATGAGACCCCAGTAGTCCGCAGGGTCAGCCTGCTTGAGAATCTTCTCAGCGGTCTTCGGCCCAATGCCGGGACAGCCTGCGTATCCATCAGTCGAGTCTCCCATCAAGGCTTGCTTGAAAAAGTTGTAGTCTGCGTCCTTTGGACTGATCTCCACAACACCCTCTTCTGGGCGTATTGGCCTGTACAACATCCCTGGGATAGTCATCATGTCCTTGTCTTCAGACACAATCACGGTTTCGTGGTCGTTGTCGGGGTCGGTCTGGAGAATACCCATGACATCATCGGCCTCAAGGTTGTCGTACAGCACCGTCTTGTATGTGTCGATGGCGTACTGCTTGAGTTCCTTGTAGACCACGGGCTTTCTCTTGCCCTTGCGGTTGGCCTTGTATGTGGGGAGGACATCCTTGCGCCAGTTCTCATCGCCAGTCAGGGTCAGGACAACATCGGTGGCATCAAGAAGTGCTGAGATGTCCGCAATCCAAATGTCCACTCTTTCCTTGGCTTCCCTCGCGTCCCCGTGCAGAGTCCACCAGTCATCACCCCAATCCATTTCGACCTCTACTGAGGCAGATTCCCCATACAGGAGAATATCTCCATCAATCAACAGCGTTCGTTGCTCGTCCATGCGGTCTCCTTCGACATCCTTGTCGCGGTGTAATCAATTCTTTTCTTCTCTGACAGTAGTTTTGTAAGTCTTTTTCTTCTCACTGATTTAGGAGGGTACAAAAGTAATTCAGTTAGGATTTCTGCTTGTGGTTTCTTTTCTCGCAAGAAAGGTAGAACCCGTTTTATACAGTTCCTCGCGTTGTCTCCAAAGGCGCACCACTCATAAGCTGTTCTTGAGTTGGGAACCTCTGGTTTTGTCCTTATTGATCCTCCGAACATTGCCCGCAAAAACATGAGTGTGTAGGGGTATGTGTTAGTCACCGTTACAGTCGGCGTTCTGTGAAACCTGAAGCACCCCTCGGCATCCAGGTAACCGGCAGCGTACACAAGATCAGTGAGTCTCTGCCCAGTTGGCACCAACTCGAAACTCTGCATCGAGCTTGCAGGACAGGTTGAACATCTCTCCGGCAGCAACGATGGCCCTACACGCGGCAGTCCCCACGACATGGGACACCTCCTCTGGACAGGAAATCTGCACCTCATCATGAATGTGCGCTACCTGTTTCACCATGTTTCGGTCTGACTTGTGCTGGTTCATTCGACGAATGACCCTGTTCAAGTTTACCGTGGCCTGCTTCATCACCACAGCACCCGCGCTTTGCAGCAACAGGTTGAGGGCTGAGTGCTTGCTACGCACCGGCAGCTTGCGACCATCGAGACCAATTAGAAATCCTTTTGTACTGACACTGTGGTCAATAGCCTTTCGCAGCTTCTTGAATGCGGGCATCCCATCCATGAACTTGGCGCGAATCGCCTTGCCTTCCTTGGCACCTCCACCCACCAACTTGCCCAGGTTCTGGTCACCCGAACCATATATAAGGGCGTACACAAAAGTTTTTGCAGAAGCCCTATCAGGCAACCCAGCCGCCTTCTGGTTCGCAGTGTGTGGGTCGCCCTCAGTAACCAGCTTGGCATACTCACCCTTGTCAGCGAACGCCAAGTAGTGGGCAAGCATCCGAAGCTCAAGCCCTGACGCATCGCATCCCACCAAGACTTTCCCCTCATCAGGAAGAAACAGCGACCGGCACTCTTTTCCATAGATAGCGTTGACTGAAGGCACCTGAGAAACATTGGGCCTGCTGTGAGTACACCGTCCCGACACTGCTCCGTTGGTGTTGACCGAGCCGTGGATGCGGTCGTTGGTGCTGTTCTTCAGCCACGCTTCTTTGCCTTCGGCAAGCTGACCAAGACGCTTTCCAATAGTCAGGTACTTGAGAAGGATCGCCCCCTCTTCATACTCCATCGCCTCCAGCACCGACTCGTCGATCTGTGGTTTGCCCTCGCCGGTGAACTTCTCTGGCTTCCACCCGTACTTCTTGATGAGACCCTGTGCAATCTGATCCCTTGAACCAGGGTTGAACGGAATGACCTTGACCTTGTTGGGGCCTCGCTTGATATCCTTTTCCTTGCAACCCATACTTCTAGCGTGTGTTTTAGTTTCATACTTCTCACCATCACACTCCCAATACTGCGGCTTCTTCATTGGGATCTCTGTAGCGGGGAAGATGTCACGAAGATGTGACTCTAGCTTGGACTTCTCTGAAAGCAACTCCGCGTGTAGAATCTGTGCAGACTTGGTGTCGAATCGGAACCCGTTGATCTCCTGCTGACGAATATCGCTGGCGAAATCATGCTCCAAGATCACCGACTCTTTGCTGGGTGACTGGTTCATCAGAGACATGTACAACTTCTTCGTGACCTGCACATCTCGGAAGCAGTAGTCTTCCATCTCCTGTGACCATTCATCCCAACAGTCCTCGCCCTCACCGTAGTCCCCCTTGTGCATCTGCAAACGGTAACCCCACGCCTTCAAGCTGTGAGAACCGATGAGTTTTCTAGGCAGGTCGGTGAGTTTGAAGTCCTGATTCTTTTGGTCAGGAAACACCAACCTGGACATAAGCATCGTGTCACGAACACAGCCCTTTGGCTCGAACCCGTACATCTTTTTCAAGGCAGGCAGATCAAACTTCTGGATGTTGTGGCCGACGATTAAGTCCGCATTCTCGATGACTTCAAGTCCTTGCTCGATGTCTCCTCGCTGTGAGTTGTACGCAAGACAACCATCCCCACCGTTCTGCATAACACACAAACAGTGGACTTTTTCCAAGTCGGTGAGGTTCAGCCAATCGTTGATGGCGTTGGTTTCAATGTCGATGTAAGCGATGTGCATCCTCTACTCCATTGGCTCTCTGGCCTTGTTTATTAGATAGGCAGGCGTGGCTTTACCCAACGATGCGCCGACCATGTTGTTCTCAAAAAACTCCAAAGCCTGCTCTGGAGTCATGTCTCGTTGTAGAATCTCAATGACTTTGCGATAGTCGTAGACCACGAAGAAACTCTTGTGCTGCCTTGCAACACCAATAATTGCTTCTTCGTAACCTTCAGCGAAGATCACTTCAGCAATTTCTTCTTCGTCATAGTCTTCATCTTCAATCATGTGAGATGCCTAACTCCTTAGCTCTCGTCATCGCTGCCTGATACGCCGCGTGTGTCTCGGAATCTTTCATGAGAACTACGGCCAATTCTCGCATTGCTTCGTCTAAGTTTCTCTCGGTCAAGTTTGTCGATGTCGAAATCATTTTCGTCCAACCACTCTCTGATAAAAGGATCGTCCAAAAGAAGGTCTTGCAGTTTCACCACCATCCGGTCGTGTACTGCCACCACTCTCTGCCTGGTCACGTTCCATTTCCTGCCAATCTCCGACCAGCTTGCAGGTCTGGAAGACTTGTCGAACTCGCTTCCAGTATTTTTCTGTGGACTTTTTGAGATGTCCTCGCGGTCCCCCATTGTGAATCCTCGCAAGAGTTTCTGGCTGCATGTCTGGTGCGTACCTTGCCCAGTATGCAGTCATGATGCGTTCGGCATACGTTCCGTTACGAACATCATCATAACAACCGCGATCACTTGGAGGCATGAACTCCACCGCATCCTCCCAATAGGCACGGGTGATCTGGTACGGACCAAGCTCACCAGCCTCACCCACCGCATTGGTAGGGTCTTCGTGTCCGCCGGTCTCCACCATTCGGATCGACTCAAAAAGGTATTGACGATTCAACGGGATCGTCAAAGCCCACTTCTGAAAGTCTTCCGGTGTCTGTTCCGTAGCGGAGTTCGACACATCGTCCTGTTTCTCCGGTGTATCTGTTCTTAAGAACTCTGACCGTTGTGACATTAGCATCTCCTTCATCGTCTTGTTGGTTTCGTTCAAGACCCAGAACAATATCAGACAACTGAGCAATAGCGTGACTGCCACGCAACTGTGCAAGACTTGTAATAGCACCTTCTTCATGACCACGACCCTCCGGTCTGCGTAAGTGTGAGACTAGGAACAATGAACATTTCAGTTCTTCACACATCGACCGAAGCTGAGTCATGACTTTATCTATTTCTCGTCTTTCGTCTCCGCCCTCCATACCACTGACCACGATTGAAAGGTGGTCTAGGACAATGTGCGTGGCACCCATACCTCGAACCATGTACCGGATCTTTGCAAGCAGGTTGTCACATGCCATAGATCCGAAGTGGTCGTACAGAAACAATTTACCGTGAGCTACCGACTTGTTGAAAGCCTCGCGCAACTCGTCTTCAGTGAAGTTCCAACTGTGCGGAGCCTTGTTCAAGTGGATGCCCATGAACCCCCTGGCTGTACGCTCAACAGATTCTTCGAGGGCGATGTACCCGGTGGGGTGTCCCATCTGCATCAGCCAGTGCGCGATTTCCCTGCACACGCAGGACTTTCCTACCCCTGTCCCAGCACACAAGGTGACCAACTCTCCCAGCCGGATGCCGTGGGTCTTGTCATTCAGCCCGGTCCACGGGTAAGGCACTGACTCAACCTCGCCCTCTGCCACCACACGTTCCCACAGGTCGCCGCCGAGAACGACACCATCAGGCCGGTACGTCTTCGCCTCATAGACTGCACTGACAATACCCTTGACATCCTGACCACACAGCAACTCGTTCGCATCTTTGCCACTGATGCCCGAAACAATCTTGGCCTTGCCGGGTGACAGCAGAAGCGCACACTCATTGGCAGCTTCCCGTCCTGGTTCGTCGTTGTCAAAGAAGAAGACAACGGTGTCAAACTTCTCCAGAAACTCCAACGAGTTCTTGATTGACTTGGCCGCACCCTTCGCACCGTTCGGAACGGACACGACCGGCCACTTGTTTCCAAAGGCTTGGCTGACTGACAGACAGTCGATCTCACCCTCGGTGATGGTAATCATCTTGCCACCATCTTTGAACAGATGCTCACCGAACAACCCCTCGAACTTACCCAGCATCATGAAGGATTTGTTAGCGAACCTGAGCTTCTGTCCCACCAACTTCCCATCCGCAGATCGGTAAGGAGCGATGTGACACTTGCTTCCGTTGTGTTCGCCTACTTGGTATCCATACTTTTCACAGGTCTTGTTGCTCAAGCTGCGACTAGACAGCGTGACACAATCGCCTTCAGCAAACCGTGCATCCTTGACTTCAGTTTCCACTTGTTGAACCTCTCCATTGTTCTCTCGATATCCGCATCCGAAACACCACCCATGTCCGTCATCGTACCTAGCCAGGTTGTCCTTGCTTCCGCAGTTGGGACATGGTTCATGGTGCAAAAATTGTGATGATGATTCTTGTTCCATGCTCGTCTTCATAAACCTTCTTGCCACTGCATTTCACAATCTGGTCATCGTCCCCCCAAAGAATTCCGTTCGCAGAATCGAGGATGCCCTTCATGTAGTTGTCAATGTCCCCCCGTGGAGTGTCACGCTTCGTTGTCTTCGGCCTCTTGCAATAGAACTCAAGGTGAACAGACAACTGACCAGACAGAGGTTCATCCAAGTCCATCGCTTCCAATGCGATCTTCGCGTCCTTGCGAAACTTGGTGTACCTTTTACCGTAGTAAGTTCCCCACTTAGATACGCGGGGTCTGCTGGCTGGGACCGGCTCCACGGGTAGGACAATTTTAGAAAGCGAACGGATCTTCGTTCCCCGATGCAGCTTTCTTTGGCTCCTCGAACTCGAAGTCGAACTCGTCGGACGCATTGCTGCCACCGAACTCAACGAGGTTGAGAACCTGGACCGCCTTCAGTCGCAGTGTGATCCCAACCCCCATGCTCGGGACATACCACACATAGGGTTCAAAGCCGATCTTGATCTCACTACCAGAACCGACACGGCCCTCGACTGGATGGTTGGACTTGTCCACCAAGAGAACGCGAGTCTCAACAGTCTTGCCTTCGTACTCATAGCTCGACTTGTTCTTGAACTTGAACTCCACCTCGCCGGTTGCGTTGCCTTGGTCATCAACAACTTCTGACCACGGCATGTTCGCCTTCTTCAGCTTCGGCTTGTTGAGTTCCTTGGACTGAGCCGCGTATCCCTCCTTGTACACTGACGCAAGACACTCGATGAACAGCTTCGCGTCTTCAGCGTTCACCTTCAGTGTGACCTTGTATTCAGAGGTGTCCCACCGCGTGTCGGGTTCGTTCAGCCAGGGCCACACTGCGACCCCTGCTGGGCTTGTCATCTTCTTTCGAGCCATTAGATTCTCCTTCAAGAAAAGTAGTAGTCTGAGTTCATCACTTCGTGTAGATCCAAGTTACCAAGCGGTGGGTGGTCAGGTAACTCCACACCAACAGGCAACAACATTTCGATTTCCTTGCGAAACTGCTCAAGCAAGTTCGGTGTGAACATCTGCACCGTGCATTGTCTGGTCGCCGTTGCCAGCGTTCCGCTGTGCTTCGCAGTCGTGGCGTAGGCATCATGCACCATAGCAAACTGACTGACTCCTGCACTAGCTGACAAGTTCACCACCAGTGCTTTTAGTGCAGCGTCCAGTGCGTGTACAAAGTTCGGACACATTCCATTGATGTGCTTTCGTGGCGATGCTTCCCCGCGTCCGTGCTGCAACCGATGTCGGCGGATCTTGTCACCGATGCTGGTCTTGACTTCGTAACTCGATTGCTTCTCGTAAAGCTGCTTGACCAAAAAACCGGAAGGCGATGACCACATCGGAGTGACATTGTGTCTCATGCAGATCCGTGCGATCTCTCGCAACCAGTCCATGCACACACGGGCGGATGCCACCACTTCACCGATGGCTTCCCAAATTAGATCGGACAAGTAGATGCACGGTTTGAACACCTCTGGGAATGGGTTCTCTACACCTGGTCTCATCAACATGTCTTGGAACCACTCGATGGTGTACTCCTTGCATGACTGCCGAGTCGATCCGTACACGATTGTCATCGTCTGTCGCTTGGTCGTGCTTCTGGTGATTCCAAACTCTAACCAACCCCTAGCGTATTCGTGTTGGTCAGTTCGCAACTTGTTCATGACACGATCCGCAACCATTTGGTACGGGTCTTGTGGTTGATCACTCGGAAGTATGTTGGTGTTCCGTGCGGTCTCGATGTCACGAAGCAGGATTGCGTAGATTCCCAGTCCTTGGTTGCTTGCGTCCTGACTCACCGGAGTCCGTGACAAGTAACCGTAGCCCTGCTGCAAGAAGTTGCCGATGTCCATTGCAACAGCGAGAAACTCCCAAGGCTCATCCGCATCTTTCCACTGGGTGTACCCTAGAGGATCTTCGGCAATGGACTTGAACAGGTCTTCGTTTTCCCACACCCACTTCATCCTGTAGTCGAGAGGCTTCTTGTCGTGGCCCCAAGTGTTCGCCGCTTGCAGTGCCAACCAGTTCGCATCGTTCTGATTGTCGATGGTGTCACCATTTGAAAACTGCAACAGCCCTTTGGAAACTGGAGAGCCTTGGCAATTCAACGGTGACGGTATGTCGTAGGTCCGACCACGGAAGTCACACTGTTTCGGAAACCAGATCGGCCTGCCTTTGAACTTGTTCGCAAGGAACAGGATCTTCCCTAACTGCAACCGCTTGGACTTGTCTCCGTTGTTCAGGCGGTGGACTTCAGCAGCGTGTCGCCGCCAGTTCTTCTGCTGAGTTGGGTCTTCCCATTCATCAGGTCGGTCGGGCAGTGCGTGGTCCTGGTTGGTAGGCAAGCCCCCAATCTGGTGGTTGTTCTCATAGCTGTACTCGACACACTTCAGAACGTCCTCGTTAATCCGCCATGCAGTGTCCTGCTCATGACCAAGTGCTTCGTACACCACCGGCATGTCAGTTGCGTTGAGTTGTTCGAGAAAGTTCTTATCGTAACTCTTCACCAAAGGACGGCGACGAACCTCGTCACTTGTGTAGCCGCCTATATAAATAGATTGCCACTGTAGAGGCTTGGTCACCATCGGCATGAAGACGGGTGCCAGGATTTCGTGGTGGCCGTGGGCCTTCTTGATCCACATCAGTAGATCGTCGGTTGCCATGACCATCGTTGATGATCGGTTGAGAATGGTGTTGACTGTCTTGATCTCGATGAGGCCGGTAGCCTCTTTCATCAACTCGACCAACACCAACCCGACAGAACAAGCAACCTTTCCGGTCCACCTCGGAAGCACCACGCCAGCACCCTTAGCGGTCTTGTGAATGAACCGCCGCTTCTGGACGTATCCGCCATGCTTCTTTGTCCGGTCAAACAAAGTCTTCCAGAGGGCTGGCTGCTCTTCTTGGATCTTGCGGAATCGGTACTCATCTTCGAGGTATTGACCCAGTTTGACACTGATCGCGGTGAGTGATCGCCGCTGGCTGATGCCGTCGAGGACAGTCCTCGCTGTGAGTGCTGCAACCAGGTCGGAGGGGAGTAGCTCAATGTATTCAAGACATCGGTGCCTGCGCCCCGGACCAGTACGGGCGTTGTGACACCATAAGTCGATGCTCTCTTGGAGTTTGATGATGGATTCACCGAGCAGCCGCTTCGCTACAGGCGAGTACGTTTCCATCTCATTCTGCTGACCACGGGACACCTTCGACCAGTAGCGGTCGCGTCCCATCTGAATCATCTCTCGGTCCAAATCCGTTTGGCGCATCCGTGCATCCCCGTTGGTGGCAATATCCTTATCGCCACATGGGTTTATTTCTCTACAAAGAATGTAGCAGATTTTGTATCAGGTCACGGATGTCAGCCTGTCCATGTACTGGTTCACATCCTGACTGCCGAGGTGAGTGTACCGCTGGGTCATCCTGATGCACTTGTGGCCTGCCAACTGCTGAACCACTGAGATCGGGACTTCCTTCTGCACTAGGTTGGTGATGAACGTGTGCCGACAAGCGTGTGCAGTGGCTTCGGAATCCTCTGTCCACCCTAGAGTTACCTGCATCTTCTTCCAGTGGTGGTAGAACTGAGCGTACTTAGTCCACCCGAACAGGGTCTCTTGCCCATCCTCCATCAACCGGATCTCTTCGTGAATTACTTCACGCACTGCCGGTGTCATGGGGACAGACCTGGGCCATGCGTTCTTGGTGTCACTCAGGACAATCAGGTCACCTTGAATGTCAGCGGGAGTCAGTCGGAACAGTTCGCCACAGCGGAGTCCGGTCTCCATCAGAACACGGGCAATACCGGAGTGCCGACCGGGCAGGGCTGCGTAGATACTCCGCTTCTCATCATCAGTGAACCACCTGATCCTGCCGGAGTCCTCAGTCATCTTGGTGATCTTGGGCTTGCTGCTGATCGCACCGATGTCCTGAGCCTTGCTGAGAATCTTGGACAGGCATGAGAGCTTGCGGTTGATGGTGCCGTTCGCGTTGCCGCGAGACTTCCAACGATCTACAGCGGCATCAATCATTCGGACATCAACGCGGGAGATCAAGGTGTCACCACCAAAGGCTTCGATGATCTGGTTGATGTTGATCTGTGACTTGTCATCGGACTTCGTACCAGCCCACACGGTGCGGTAGGTATACCACGCACACTGCTCCACAGTCCTCGGTCGTGAGTCACGGTTACGGCGTTCGCCCAGGTCAGGGGTATCACCTGATTTGAGGTCCGCCTTCGCTCTCAACTCCCACACTTCGGCGGATTCTCTATCGCTGAAGGTGCGTTGGAACCGTTGGTGGTTGTGTTGCACAGTGACTTGATAGTTACGTCCTTTGGTTGAGATTGGCATCCTTGGCTCCTTGTAGTTGAAAGTGCGTTGTTGAGCAGTCGCACCCCTGCTGGGGGAAGAGAAATGAAGGAGGATCTACGGGTGAACGATAACAGATCCACGCACCTTTGGGTCGTTGAGAACGGGTATCCACTGACATGGAAGGTAGCGGGTTTTCCTGCCGTCCTTCTTGGAGATCAGTAGGGGCTGCGCCCTCCGTTCCTTTTCACACTTCAGTTCCGCGATGTCCTTGGCTCGACTCTTCGCGTGGTACTTGTTGCTGTGGACTTCGATGAGACCAGGAAGTTTCTTGGCTTTTTGTTCGGTGACGATATCAATCATGATGTGCATCCTTATAGAGTTCGTGGGCCAACGTGACCCATGCGTGCGCTGCTTGAGCCGGTACTACTCCGTTGCCCAGCATCCTAAGTCGGTCATGCTTGAAACGGGGAGACCCATCAACTGCTCCACCCACTCCACGTTCAACGAGCCTCGGCTCTTCCCAATCGTGTTGGTCCTGTCCTGGTCCGGCTGGCCGCCTCGGGACTTGTTGAGCTTGGGTCGGTTGGTGACTCCTTGAATTGCTGGGTGGTTCGACAATGCTTTCTGTCCGTGGTTCGGACGGTTCGAAATCTTCCCCGCCTCCGCTACCGTTGGGGTCGGCCACCGCAAGGATGAAGACTCGCTCCCGCTTGTGTGGCAGATTGACTTCCTCCGCGCTGAATACTCCCCACGCCGCCGTGTAACCTCTTCCTTCCAATCTGCGAAGGACATCATGGAGTACCGATGACTGCGCGACCCCGCCAACTCGGGCGGAAATAATTCCGGGTACGTTTTCGAGGAATACAGCGGACGGTTGAACTTCACCGATGACTCGATCAACGCTCGGCCAGATAAAGCGTTCATCCTCGGTTGACTCTCGCTTTCCGTTGAGTGAGAAGGGTTGGCAGCTAAAACCAGCGGAGAGGATAGATACCTTGCCACTATACGGCACCCCGTCGAATCCTCGTAGGTCAGTGTAGATAGGTGCCGTATCCAGCAATCCCTTTTCCATCTGCGTGACCAGGTTTGCGATTGCGAAGGCTTCGATCTCCACATAACCGATTGTTCGCAGAGTTGGCAGAACCGTTCCGAGTCCGTGGTCGATTCCCCCGTAGCCCGTGCATAGGCTGAGATGAGTGATGAGATTATCCACATGAGTTCTCCCTACGATACCTGAGTTTCTTCGATCACTTTGGAAAGGCAGTCGAGACAAAGTATCTTACCCTTCCACTCATGGTCAGCGTCACACAGTGTAGCTTCTTCGGCTCTGCCCATGATGTGTTCGCATACTTCGCACGTTCTCATACTTCTATCCCCCTGTTTCGACACTCTTGAAGTGAGATGAACGAGGCCAGGAACTCGAAGCATTGACCCGCCGTGAACCTGTCCGCCTCTGGTCCGAGGTACTCGACGAGTTCGCGCCAGATATCCGCGTCATCCATCTCAGGATTGAGGTCGTACAGGAGTCCGCCGTACAGGTCGTGGAACTCCTCCAACTCCATCGCGGCGTAGTCCTCCGGCATCCTCACCGGGATGATGATCTCCCAGCGTTCGCGGATTCCCCACATGACTTTGGTGGTTTTCATGACTTCCCCCCCACACTGTGAACAGTCTCGATGACCAAGTGGCCTGGTCCATTCATCTCAGGATCACGGGACGGGACCATTATCACGGTATCACCGTTCGGCATCCTCAACTCGAACTCGTGCCAGTATTCGTCGGGTCCAAGGTAGTCCTCGTCTCCCATTGACACGGGTTCCACCTTGACGATGGTAGCCCCCACGATTTGCTTGGAGTGTCTCAGTGCCTCCGCCACCCTTATGTACTCTCTGCTTGAATCCCTCATGATCGGTACTCCTTTCGGTAATCGCCCTGACCAATGATGGTGTGAGGAGGCACGGAGTCGTGACTGATGAGAACATTTCCAAGGTTTGTGACCAGGTATTGGTCGAAGTCCTCCGGGTCTGTCAATCCGTAGTGTGCCATCGCGCTAGACATATTGCGAAACTCTGTCCACTCTCTACAGACTGCGAGAACGTCTAGCGGGTACTCGGAGTTGACCTCGTAGTAGTATTCATATAGAGCATCGAAACCGCCAAGGCTGTACTCCTGCTCCTTTCCGTACCATTTAAAAATGTCTCTGAGAACAATACCGTTTTCGATGTGGTAAATCATTGTGCGCATCCTTTTCTATGCGTTGAGTAGCCGCATCCCTACATGGTTTGATTATTCGGAGAACAAGTAGCCGCCGGACTTGATCGAGAGCAGCGTACCCCTCTGGTGCATCTCCTCTTCAAGTGCCTGCTCGATCTCGTCTTCGTCGGTGTCCTCGTCTACGTCGATGACATCCTGGACGGCGACATCGTAGTATTCTGCGAGTTCGTGGATATCGTCATACTCGCACCAGTCGCAGCAGATTGCGATGACATCAAATTCGATAGGTTCGCCGATGTCCTCGCCGAGATCCCAGAGGTAGTCGTAGAGCCGCCCGAAAGCGTCATAGGTGAACTGGTCACCTCTTCCCATACGGTGGAACTCATCGCGGATATGTGAGGCGGATCGGATTGTTTGAACTAGAGACATGGTGTGCATCCTTGAGTGTGAGTGTGTGTGTGTGTGTGAGTGTGTGTGTTTTCAGCATTCTTGCACGTTCGCATACGGTGTGCAGATGACCGCCACACCGTCGATGCTTGCGTGATATTCGCCGTCGATCCATTCGCCTTTATCGTGGGAGTCCTCGACATCATCTAGAGCCGATTCGAGTTCGGACGTTGGGAGTTGACTTGAGCCGGTGTAGAATCTTCCCAAGTCCTGCTCGTGGGGTTCACCATCAACGGTGCGAACGTCCCAACCGAGTACCCAATCAAGGAAACCCGCTTCCGCTACATGGTCGGCACGGTACACCGTGGGCAAGCCATAGTTTCCGCGAGGATCGCCACCACGGTGTAGGCACACGGCGATGTATGTTCCATCATGATAGCACCACTCGTCCTTGCTGGCAGCGTACACGGAGAACGTGAACACTTGATCGAACTCGTTTTCGCCGTTGTATACGTTCTCCCGGCACACTCTGGACAGTTCTCGCAGTTCATCGCCGTTGCCGTGGTTCGTGCCGTTGTCGTGGTTCTGGACAGCGACAAGAATTTCATCGTCATGGTCCCATCCGGGTTCCTCGTCTTCATGGTATGCGAGTTCGACGGGTTCACCGAACATAGCCTCAAGCCACGCGCCGGTGTCGATTGAAGCATCGTAGAGGTCGGTTGAGCCGTTGTCCGGTGTGTTGATGTATTCGCGGTTCATGGTGTGTGCATCCTTGAGAGTGAGTGTGAGTGTGAGTAGTGGCGAATTGTTCCGCCGTGACCATGGTACAGCGTATCGGGTAGATTGTCAAGTGTACTTGAACACATTTCGAGCAGATTGTGGGCGGTGTGGTGGCTAAGTGTCGGCGTTTGCAGGAGTTGCGACGATTGAAAATTTTAGAATTGCCCGATGCGATAGACGTACCGGGCTGTGGTCTTCTTGACGCGCCTGGGCGCGTGCGTGCGCGTATAACGAGCGCGTGTGCGCGTCAGGTGGATCGCGAGTCTACCCGCAACGCTTACGCCGTCGAGACTTGCGAGTCCTTCATCGCGTGTGTGTGTGCGTGTGCGCGTATAACGAGCGCGACGAGGCGACCCCCCAAGGGGGTACTTGCCGCTACACTGTGCGTATAACCCTGTCAGATTTTTTCGTCAAAATCACCAGATACTTGGTCAGAAACGTCAAGGTTGATTTCCGACACTTCTTGAATCACTCCCTTTGGGATGCAGTTCAAGTTCCCCAGAAACTCATCTGACTCGTCCCAACTGGATGCAACCGTGAGGTATTGGTCGGTATTCTCAACGACCTTTCCAATGGTGGTGATTGGAGCAGGTTTCATGGCTTTGGCTTCTTCGAGGGTGGACCAAGGGCTTTGATCTTCACCAATGATGTCTATCCAACGAACCAATACCAACATGATCTCCCCCTGTTTGAACGGCTATAACTGAGTTACAACTCCTATAAATCTATATTCATAGATCATCAAAACCACGGTGTTAGAAACAGTTACAACAGTTTCAATAGTGGGAATTTTCCAAGATCCTAGTTTAGGAAGACCCCCCCTACCCCCCCACGAACCAGTCAAGGATGCACTCAATCCTGGCTCATGAGGGATGTAGGGTGGGTAAGGATTCGGAATTTTCCTGAGTCCTGAGTTCTATCGACCCCAAGAAGCCTGACGCTTCTCAAATAGTTGGCCCTAATTCTAACACCCGCATTGACAACGCTTTTTGCGTGGTTTGGTTTCACTCAGGGTTTTGCAACTGAAACCACCGTCGATGTTGGGTGAACACCTGTTTACCTGTTGTTCAGTGGTTGGGTCTGCCTGTGGTGTCGAGCCGTCGCTGTAGTCTGGACCGGATGAAAGGACGTACCGACCGAAGATCGGGAGTTCAGGAGGGGGTCCAGGTTTTACAACGGCATCCTGTCCACCACCCACGCCAGAACGGAATCTCGCTTTTCTGCCGAATGAGAAACTTCGGCTGAACTTAGCACTTCTACTGGTCTTTGACATGGGATTCTCCTGAGACTCTCTGTGAGCCGTTCTAACGGGTTCTAACGGTGTCTGGTAGGTAGAGACCTATTTTTGCTATAAACGCCTCATTCGTCCTCTGAGGGCGTTCTAGGATCTTTGATACCTGTGATGTCATCAATCGCCCTCATCAGGTCGATCACATGGTCTGTGAGGGTGGCAGTGTTGATCTCGTCCATCAGAAAACTGTCCCAGGCATCCACGAATTCATCCATTACTGCCCGAAGGTCTGCGAGCTTATCCATGATGGTTCCTGATTGGTTTTACGACCGAGGGCATTATCGACGAACTTGTCGAGTTCTCGGTGAAGTTTGTCGTTCTTGTGAGACTTCATGGCCTCATCTACATCCCTGGACATCTGTTCAGTCCAGTAGTTCACGGCGATTGCCAACACATCCAGACGGTCATCATGGGCCAGCGATCCCTTGTCACGGGTCAGCCGGGTCATCTGGTAGAAGAGTTGGTACTTCAGTGCCTTGTCTGGGGGCAGGTGGGCGGTGGAGTTGTAATCCTTATGGATGACGGATTCATCCACGATCAGCTTGTGCTGATTCATCACTGGCTCAAGTACGTCTAAAATGCGTCGTTCTTTCTGGATACTGTGGCGAACTTCGTTGATCGTGACGCGATGTATCTTGGCGATGACGGGCTGGAACAGAGCCGTGAACATGCCGTCACCGAAGTTTGACTCGATGATGACCTCGTTGACCTGGTGTTCCTTGGCGATCACGGCCAGTGACTGGAGGGTGTCATTGTCGTACCCACCGGGAAGTCCACCGGCAGCAGTCACGAACAGCGTCGAGTTCAACATCTTGACCACGGCGTAGGCGGTCTCATCCTTACCCCGACCAGACGGGTCAATAGCCAGCACTGAGCCTTGATACTTCAGGAAGTCTCCTGACACACCCATTGGCATGTAGTAACGGTCCCCAGACATCCCAACACATGGGAGATCCTTGTAGGCATACTCAGGGCTACCAGCCCAGATGATCTTCTCAGGAGCGTGTTCCTTGTCGAGGCGCATCACCACCAGGTCAGACAGCTTCAACGGGTAGCGATCAACGTCGGACAGCGTGGTGTCCAGCATGAACTGGAGAGCGAAACCGGATTTCCCGTAAGAGGCTTCCCGCTCAAGCAGGTCAAATGTGTTGAATCTCTTTGGGTCTACCGGCTCACTCTCCTCAAGATCCATGTCGGCAATGAGGGGTGCCAGCCTCTTTCCATATCCAAGACGTTGTTTCTCAGATGGAATTCGTGCAGGCCAGATGCGGATGTCGTACCCACGCTCTGGTAGCTGGTTGTAGATGCTGGCTTCTGTCTGTGGTGTTCCCAGGTACAGGATCTGACCACCGGGTTTGAGAACAGCGTCGAACTCCTTGACCTGTTCAGACATCTTGTCACGCATCATTTGAGTGGCGGAATTGGTCAGGGACTCCGCGTCATCGGCAATAATCAGGTCGGCTCTGGCCCCGGTGATCTGCGACTGAAGACCTTTTGAGGTCACTGACGGTGCGTGTGCCGCCGGTGCAGGACCGACATCAAAGGCGATCTTGGAGTTTCGTTGTGTCTCGTTGGGCTTGAGGTGCCTCAGTATTGGCATCTCGTCGATCAGTCTTAGCGTGAACGTCGAGAAGTCATCGGCTCTCTGCTTGGATGCGGACACCACCAAGATGTTCTTTGTCGGGTCCAGCAACAACTGATGCACCACGAACGCCGAAGTGATCCAAGACTTGCCGACACCACGAAACGCCATCACACAGCGACGTTTGGGACCGTTTTGGATGTACTCAGCGATGTCGTACTGGACTGGGGTAGGGTCTGGCAGTCCAAGATGTTCCCAACACAAGTACAGAAAGTTTCTGAAGTCTTGTAGTCGGGGGTCTGTCATATTACTTTTTTCGTTTCTTCCCTGATGCGGTGATTGGGTACTTCACCTTGCCTGGGCCTTTCTTGCGTTTGAGGACGCTTTTCTTTTGGGCCGCAGTCATTCTATCAGCTACCGCTTTCGGGCGACAAGCCGGGTACTTCCTGATGGTCATTTCAGACCCGGATCGTCCACACTTTTCACCAGTGCGAATATCACGCCAGTCTTCCTTGAACCATTTGGTCAGACCTCCCCTGTACTTTGCCACTACTTTCCAACTTTCTTCTGAGCGGCCTTGTGTGCTGCCGTAAAGCTGCTGCCCCTAATCATCATTTCTCGCATCATCTTCATGTGCTTCTTGCTGTGATGCTTGGAGTGCTTCTTCATCGTCTTTTCTTGTCTTGAACTCAGCTTCTTCATTTGTAAGTTCCTCCACGCTTCTTGTATTCTCGAACCAACCAAGCGTTAGCGTACGCTGACGGGTACACATCAAACTTCTTCTTGGCCGCTGTCTTGACCCTGGAGTACAGCTCCGGGTTTGCAGGCTTGGGCTTGCTCTTGCGTATCGTCATCTTTGTAGCCATCAGCCAGTCTCCTCAATCGGTTCTTCAGGGTCGAACGGCAGCACCTTGGCAAGATTCAACAGGGGTTCTGACTGGCCGGTGTTGGCATCAATTCCGTTGTCTCGCAAGAATTGACGAGCAACGCTCAGGTCAGCCGGTGCAGCTTCGCCGCTCTTGATGCGAAGCAAAAGCTCGTTTGCAATTGCGTTGTGAAGCTCTTTAAGTCCGTCTTGGTTCATGTCAGCAACCCAACTGAACGATGTAGGTTGTGCTTTCCGCAGTCCCGCACACAACCTTTGCCCTCATTTCAGGGAAAAGCTGGATGTCTTCCTTTGCGTCCGTTCCGGCAGCCGACAGAGTGATCGAACTGCTATCTACGTCAACAAAGTCCATATCAGCAGACAGTCGGCCCTGTAGAGTCAAAACAATGTTTCCACTGGTATGTCCTGAAGTGCTTGTCATCTGGACAATGCCTCGGTTGGACTTGGGCATGTGAATGTTGAAAACATTTCCCGTAACCGTTTCCGATGCTGCGGCCCTAGATGGGATAAGAGTTTTAGTAATCACTTGCGCTCACCCTTCTTCTTCTTCTTCTTCTTGTCACCGAGGATTTGAAGGTTTTTGTTTCCTCTAGACGAGGACATGCTTCGCCCAGCCTTTCCGACTCGGCTTCTCGATTCCTGCTGTCGCCCGGATGCTCCTCTTGAGGGCCGGTATTTAGCCCCTCGACCACCTGGTGGTGCTTTCGGCATGTTTGTTCTCCTAATGTCCTAAAAAAGATTGGATTGTCGCTGAAATGAAATCGTTGGCTGTTATCAAAACTCTCATTTCAGGGAATAACTGAACGTCTTCAAAAGTAAGACCGGGAATTCCCGAATTTACTTCACAGTGATCCGCAATGTCTGTAAGAAATACATCTACAAAATCTTGTTCTTTAGACAGCCTACCTTGAAGTCTGAGGGTTACCGCGCTGCCTGTTGCGCCGGTGCCGTGGGAAGTGAGTCTAAAGTCAATGACACCTCTGGTTCCCTTAGACATGTGGATTTGTTTAGTAGGTCCAGGTGATCCTCCTGTTGGAATCACCGACACTCCTTTGTCAAACATCTTTGTAGTTATCATGACGATCCCTTCGTAATCCATTGAATGAAGAGTGACAACCCTGCGCCAATCGTAGCGGCGGCACCAATCATCCAGCTTCTTGAGTGTTCTATTGATCGGAGCCTGTGATCGAGTTTTTCTAACTCTTGGTCAATAAGAGCTTGCCGAGTAATTAGAGAGTCTACTTTGCCTTCTAATCGGCCAAGGGTCAACATAAGCTCATCATTCATCACTAACTCCACCGGATCACTACGCCGCTAACCCTGATGTTCTTGTTGTTCAGCGTCTTGATTCGGTACTTAACCGATGTTCCTGTATTTTGACTAGAGATGTCCGCTTCGCCAAAGAACAGAGTGAACCCACCATTGACCGCCCCGGCTGTAAGGGTGACGGCAGTGTAGCTGGCTCCGTCATCTCGGCTGATCTCGGCTGTAAAGTCGGTGTTGACCGTTGCAGAGCTTACAAACTCCGCAGAAACACTGATCGAACCTCGAACCGGTTGTGAAGAGGCCGTGAGCGCACCGCCTTCCAAGGTCATGTTGGTGCTGCTGTGGTAGTAGTCTGCACTTGCGTCGTAAGTTTCGTTGGTGCTGGTGGAACCTATGGTGTCCGAGTCGTAGGGGTCCACATACCCATCAACCACATTGAGTGGTCCACCCTTCAGGTCCGCGACTTCCAAGAGCATCTGGTTGGATGTCTGAATGTCTGGGTCTGGAAGGTAACTGACTGGAATCTGTCCACCGGAGTCAAGCTGCACCACTTTGCCCTCGTTGCCAGAAGACTTTACACCGGGAGTCTTTGGTGCCACGTTCTTGAGCATAACTGTGTCGATTTTTTGAGTCATGGTTTCTCCAGTTACCCTGCGATTTCTGTGGCGATCATGATGGTGTATCCGCGCTCACGGTTGTCGTTATCTGATAGTGTTCTTTCTCGGTTGGTTGTTACAGTGCTGTTATTATCTGCAATGTAGTAAAGCGTGTAGGTTATCGCACCCAACCCAGCAGCACTCCATTTAGTAAATGCAGACCCATCGTCAAAGAATTTGATGGTGCAGTGGTTGGGAGTGGATGCGTCCTCTGAACTTCTTGCAGAGTTTGACAGACCCGCCTTGGGGTTTGCTTGTCCGCCCGTCTGTCCTTTCAAGTCCGTGAAGGAACCGTCACCGTTTGTCCGTCGCAAGTAGAACATGTGGTCTTGCAGTGCTTCACCGAACCAGTTCACATCCACCATAATCTTGCTGTTGGTGGACTTTGGTGTCAGGCTGACCGCAACATCTTCGTTTCCCCCAGACCCATCATCAACTATGATTGCCATCCCTACGTTTTGGGTCTGAGTTTGTTCACCATACTGAATTGTCTGGTAGCACTGAACCTGAACCACTGACCCAGGCACATACAGGTGACCACTGGTTGAAGTGATGTTGCCGGATGTCGTGGTGATGTTGCCCGTCGCTGCTGCCACCCCGCCGCTGAGTGTGGCTAGACCAGTCG
>TARA_R100000654_G_scaffold3711_2_pt1 | contig 36361 bp, 43 predicted proteins | sample TARA_R100000654 | Tara Oceans TARA_R100000654 (sample SAMEA2622473) | marine metagenome | biome: marine biome (ENVO:00000447); feature: surface water layer (ENVO:00002042); material: "saline water (ENVO:00002010), including plankton (ENVO:xxxxxxxx)" | depth 5 m
GATAATAGAGTATTCTTTGATGATTATGTTAAGTATGTAGATAGAGCAATAAGTAATGTAATTTCAGAACATACTACTAGAACAGATGTTAATTATGGAGAGGGTTCTTTTTTGTATGTGATATCTAAACGGTTTGGGGGATATTAATGGATTGGAAAGATATCTTAAAAAATGCTATTACTCAAGGGAGAGTGAAAGAGATAGAAGATATAGATATTGATATAGATGAAGATGATTGTCGTAGATGGTATGACAGGCTTATTAAGATTCTTAGTAGTGTTTCTATTAAAAAACCAGCATCCAACTTACTAATCGAGGGATGGCTTTATGAACCTGTCCCAGACTTAGATGAAGAAACCGCTTGCCTTCTTAAAAAAGATTTAACTGAACAATACACCATAAACACTGAAAGCATAAACAGGCAAAATAGGGCTAAGGAAACCTATCGGAAACATGGTTTTATTGTTGCCGATTTTGGTGTTCAAGAATTCATATATGCTGTTAAAATTTATACTTTATTTGAAAGGTTAGGAGAAAAAAGAGATACTGAATATGGAGATGTTGCGTTAGAGGTTTTCATAAGTTGGGAAAGAAGGGGTAGCGGTCCAGACTCAAAAGTTAGTGTGACGGGTGTTCTTACCGATGAGAGAATAAAAGAAAATAAAAACACTATTAAAGAGTTACTTCGGCATTTAGAACAGACTTGGGCTATTGACACACTAGAGAGATATGGGGCTTTCTAATGAAATGGAAAGATATTCTTAAAAATGTAATCACGCAAGGCCGTGTAAAAGAGATAGAAGATATTGATATAGATATCGAAGATGATGATTGTAAAAGAGAACTACAAAGATTAGCGAACAAATTAAAAAATTACAAGCCCGTTGTTGAAAAAACATGGAAAGAGGGTTGGCATGAGAACTACAGTAAATATGGTGAACTGATAATAGAGGTTGAGCCTATTGCTGATGGCGACGGCAAAAGTTTTGTTATAAGAAATAATAGAGACTATAGTTTTCCTATAGTAGAATTCTTAATATATCATTTTTACGAACCCGATAATATTCCGGAAAGTGTCGCTTGCAAGGCGTTAGAAATGCTTAAAGAAGAAAAAAGTGACAATGAAAATATTGAGATAAATGGGACTTATTATAGAATTGAAAGAACCTTTAATAAGACAAAGGACACCAACGAAATATTTAGCATAAATGGCCTACAAGTTTATAAAAATGGAAAAACTGTTTTAATACTTGAGACAATTTCAGAAATAGCATTAAAATATCCTTCTTATTATTCTATTGAAGCACTATTTGTTAGAGAACAAAATATTCTTTTTAAAGAAATAGCAAAAAAGTCGGGAATTAACGCAGACACGGAATTCTCGCTTAGGTGGCATAAGTGATATTATGAAGTGGAAAGACATTCTTAAAGAAAAGACTAATAAGGAAAGTATAGAGAAAGAAGCGGGAGCAGTCACTACTACTTCTCCTTCGGCAGTTTCAGGAAAATTATTTAACATAACTTATGGGGGAAAAAAGCGTGGTAAAAAGAAAAAGGATAAAGAAGAAAACGATTGATTACAAAGGAATGGAAATCAATCAAAACCTCGATAAGTATGATTTTGTTAATGAGTATGCTAAGTGGAAACAAACCTGTTTGAATACTTCCGGTAGCAAAATGCAAGTGAAGAATGTCCCAACTCTTTTTGACTTTCTAAAGAATCATCTTACTGGAACTTATGTTAGAGAAAAGAGTAGAAACAGAAGGGCTGGCGCAATAGGTCAAGGGGCAGTAGAGGCTATCAAAACAATGGATAAAGTTTTACAAAAAAACTATCTTAGCGATGATGACTTAGAAGATATTACTGATTTGGCAAAGGTATTGGATGATTTATTTGAAACAGGAAAGGATGTAGGTAAAGAAGGAATAGCCCTAGACCCCGCATTTATCGTTTTTAGTGAGCCTAGAAAAGATTCTAGAGGAAATCCAATGAAACCTAAAACAATAACAGGTCACTATGCTACTGCTAAATATGCTAAAAAATATAACACAACTAAAGCCCCCGACGCTTGGTTTACAGGAACAATGGATGGCGGAAACATTCCCCATCAAGCATTATACAATGAAAAATCCAGTTCCGAGTTTGATTCTAGAGGGCTTAAATATATTTTAGAAGATGCAATACAAGCAGTATCAGAACCAATAGAGGTAGGGAGCGCACCGATAGGAGAAGATGATTTTATAGACTGGATAAAATTAAACGCCTTTGAAACTTTTTTTGTTAAGTCCACTAGAAATACTGCGTTTTGGAAAGATGGTAAACTATTAGTAAATAAATTAAGAAGAGAGTTTGAATCAACTGAATTTAAAATAGGTAACAAAGAAAAGCAGGCAATTGAAAGATTGACTAAACTAAATACAAAGGATGCTCCTGCGGGAGAAGTTGGAATGGTGACTTGTAAGGCTACACCCGAAGTTATTGTTATGTTTGTTAAGCAAGCACTAAAGATAAGAGGAACATCTAAAGCACCGGATGGAAAACCCGCATGGCAGAATCTTATCAAGGATAAAAAGAAGGGCTTTGATTTTAGAAGTGAGGGACTACAAGACATAGTAGTTCCTGTTAGTAAAAAGACACAGGCAGTAGCATTAGCAAAGATACCGGAGATAAAGAGGTATGCACAGGCTTTACTTAGGAATACTTCACTATATAACGATAATGACTTTCAAACTTCCCAGTCTCTTAGAATGTTAAGAGAAAAGAATTTTGATTTCTCCCCCACTTCTAGAAATAAAATAATGGATATGTTTAATCTATCAGATGTTAGAAAAATAAATTTCAAACTTACAAAGAATGCTATGAAGGCTTTGCTAAACCAATCGGTAATTACTCGAACTAGAGATTTACAAAGTATGAATGCACCTAACACAGATGAAAGAATAGTATTGAAATCATGGATGGATATTTTGAGGAATTAATATGGTAACAAGAAAGCGTTGTGGCATGTGCCAACATGAAGATAGAACAGAACTAGAAAATTTGTTAGAGAGTGGCACTACTACTTGTGATGAATTAGATGAAAAATATGGTTGGAGAAGTGGAACTGCGGCACAACACCAAAGAAACCATATGGGAGATTTTGAAATGAGTTCTAATCCTAAATGTAAATTATGCGTAGAACCAAATAGAAAAGAAATAGAAATGGCCTTGTCTAATGGAGAAATTACTACTAAAGAAGTAGCGGTTGAATTAGATACTACACAACAACAAATACAAAGACATCTTAAACACCACTTAACTCCTATTGTTCAAGAGAGTGCGGCTATGATGATAGCAAAGAAAGAAGTAAATGAAGTAGATTTACTTTCTAGGAATGTATCTAAGTTGGATATGAGATTAGAACAGGTCTTTGATGAATTAGGAAATGACCTAGACCCTAAGATGATTGATGCTCTAACTAAACTTGCTAGAGAGATTAGAGAATCATTAAAATACTTGATGGAGTTTAAGGGTAAATTGATACATAGGCGACAAGATACCGTAATTGTTCATCAAATGCAAATAGTCCAAGAAGTATTAGCACAAAATAATCCGCAAATATGGTTAGAGATTAAACAAAGAATGCAGGAGAAATTACAATGAGTTGGAAAGATATATTAAAAGAAGATTTATCACAATTAAAGGAATCTCTTGAGCGTTTAGAAGATAGAACAGGAGATGAATATGTGGATTGGAGTTTAGAACTGGCGGAGGACATTGGATTAAGAACATATCTTAGAAAATACATAAAGTCTTATCAAAAATTAATTAAAGATTTAGAATCTATAATAGCAGGAGTAAATAGTAGTGAAGAACCAAAAAGAAGTAATTTACTGCGTAAGAAAAATGCCTTTGAACGCCACCTATACGATTTATACCAAATGCAGGAGAAGTTACAATGAGTTGGAAAAATATACTAAAGATGCTTTTACCTAGACAATTTATGGAGCATTTTGCATTTAAACTAGGACTTGAAGCCGATGCAGTAAAGGGCGGTCACGGAAAAGCAGGAATTAAAATGTTTATTGACTTTGAAGATAAAAGATTAGAACTATTACAAAAAGGAAGAGGGGGCTTTACTATTTTTATTAGAGAAAATAACATGGTAGTTGAGCGATTTACTAATTTTAATTTAGAAAAACTACTAGAACCTGTTGAAGAAGCACTCAATTTGTAGGAGTTGAGCGTTTGAATTGGCTAGAAATTTTAAAAGAGGACTTCTTACCCATAACTAGAGTAAAAGTTTTGGCTAGAACTCTAGTTAGAGAGCAAATGTTCAATGATTTTTATGAAAGTTTCAAGAATGCAGACAAAAATAGTGCAGAATCCAAGCAATTTTCTAGATTTTTAGATAATCTTTCCGGAGATACACCAAATAGAAGAAGTTTGTTTGAAGAAATTGCTAAATTTTCTGAAAAGAAGGGCTTGAATCCGGAAGAAGCAAGAAAAAGACTGGAAAAATTAATGGAATTGAGAGTAAAACGCCCCACTAAAACAAAAGATTCCCTAATGAAACTAATTACCGACCTTCACAATGTAACTAGAAAGGTTGAAGTTGCTAAAAAGAAGCCGGATGGTGCTAGTGATGAACTTTTAGCGGAACAAAGTAGATTAAGAAAAGAAACTGAGGCATTTTTGACAAAGACGGGGCAATTTCCGCTTAGTGGAAAGGGAGGAAAGTGGAATAGATACCCCGATGCACAGACTATGTGGCAATATGTTATAACTAGAAGGCAAAACCCTTACTTTACTATAACTCCATACAAAGGAAACGAAGATAAAATCAATAAATTTGCAGAAATGATAGGTGCGAACAATAAAGATGGTAAATTATACAAGAAAAGTGGTGATTTTACTGGATTTAACGAATTTATTCAACTAGTGAACTCAAATCCGGACATTTTAACTTACTATAATGAAAATATTAGAAATTTGAGCGTTAAATTTGTTAAGGATGAGTCATCGACTTCTCTTGATAAAGACGCTTTGAGAATGACAAGAGATAGAATACTAGGATTAGAATATACTGTTAAAACATTTACAGAAAATACAGTAAAAGAGTATATAGAAGTAATTAACGAGTCTGTTGAAGGTAGTAAGAAGATATTCATTCCTAATGAGCCATTTATTAAAAATTATGTTATGATTTCGGGTATAGGAGATGATTTAGTTATGTCCTCAATAGCAAAAACAATACTAAGGCCTAATTTTGATGACAAATGGGTAACTACTTTAACAGGTGTAATTAGAAGAGAGAACTTATTGAGTGATTATGCCATAGAAAGAAAATTAATTGAAGAAATAGTAGAAGTTTTACAGTCCGGAGGCACTAATTACAAAGGATTAGACCTTTCAGAGTATGAAATAACTGGAACAAGAGAGCAAAAAAAGAGAAAAGTTACTGATTTAGTAAAAAATAGGAAAAACCCTAGTAGGTTATCGCAAGGTTTTGGTAGATTAACAGGCCAATTAAAGGCTAATTTACCTGCTTATTTAAGGGATAATCCTAGTGTTTCTGAGGCAAAAATCATTGAAAATGAGTATTCTGACATATATGATGTGGTATATTTTAATGGTAAAGAAGAAAATAACAAACCAACTGATGAAAGAGATGATGCAGGACAGATAATTATGGCTAATACAGCCGTTGGTGCTACTCACGCTCAGATATATGATAAAGACGACCCCACAGAAGTAATTCAATTCAAAGATATCTACGAAGAATTAGCAGATATTGGAGAACAAAGAACAGAAGAGGGCAGATATAAAGACAGAGCCTCTGAGTTTGCCCCATCTAGAAGTAAATTAGGAGAAGTAAGTCCTGCTAAAAGAGTAAGAACAGTAGATACTCAATTTAACAATCCCACTCTTATTAGATTGAGGGAACTAAGTGGCTTAACCGATGATGTATTCTCCAAGCATTTAATCTCTATTTCTGAAACTAAGGGACTAGTAGAGTTAGTTAATACATTTGATATTTCCGCTACTATACCTAATTTATCATTAGACGAGTTTATTGGTTTTATTGGTCTTAATGCAGAAGTAGTGGGGGCTGATGGTCTTTTGGATGCTTATGCAGAATTAGATGAAACGGGAGATGTAAAAATAGCAGACCAAATAAAAGAAGATATACCTATAATCTTAAACAACCTTAAAAAAGAAATTATTTCTGCATTTGAGAACCATGTCAAACTATTTGCAGAGAACTTTACTGGAGGGAAATTTAAATTAGGAAGGGGAGGCTCGACTAAAGCAAAGAAGGCTCTTGAGGCTCTATCAGATGAAAGCGTTGGGATATTAAGGGAGAGTTAATATGGTGAAGATAGAGAGTGGCGGCATAGCCGTTGAAAGGAGCGAAGAGGATTTAAAAACCATAGCCGGTATTTCTGCAAGAGGAAAAAAAAGAAGGAAGCAGGAAGAGATTATAAACGAATGGGCTGAAAAATATCTCGAACAAAATAATGTTGATAGAACAGATAAGGAATACATAAAACAAAGAAAATTATTTAGAGATGCGCTAATAAAAACACTAGATGAGTTAGAAACAACTGAGGATGTTTTAGATACAGTGAGTTTAGAAAATCAAATACAGAACTATTCCCAAAAACTAATGTTAGAGGATAATAGAGGTAGAGTGCTGGATGCTAGGTTTTTAGTTACCACTAGACTGCCTGAAGATTTCAAAATAAATGCTAGTAAAGAAGTTCAAAATAGAACAAAGAAACTCATAGAAAACAGATTGGGGGCAGGTCTTTTCGAGTCTAATCCAATTTCAGAAGATAATCTTATGTTCATAATAGAACGAATAGAAGAACAAGATGTAGAACCAAAACAGAGACAATTAAAATATCCTTTGGGCGAACTCATGGGAGCAGTTGATGTTTCTAAAGGTGAAACTAGAAAGGCTGTGTATAAGTTTTGGACTAATGTTGTTAGAGAAAAAGAAGGTAAGTTTCTTGATGATTTGAAAGATTTAGGTATTCTTTTGAAGCAGTTAAACAATGAAGAGGCTAACAAATTTATTATTAGATATAATTTAGAAAACGACCTAACTAAATTTGTTTACATAGCAGACTTCCCATTTACTGATATACTAGTAGCAGATGCAGGAGCGAGGTTAGTTCTATTGATAATTAGACTAATGCAAACTCAAGGTCTCTATGATAGAATAACTGAAATAAAAGATACTCCAGAAGAAAGAGCAATAGAAGAAGATATTTCGGGTGGAAAGCAAGAGGCTATGGAGCAAGCCTTTCTAAATACGGTTGGGGGAGATAGTCAATATACTGGCGCTACTATTTCGGAAGATGAATTACAACAATCAATAGAAGAATTTGAAGAATTAGCGGGAGAAGGAGTCTATGCTAAATTTATGGAGCAGGCAAAATCAATTCCTTCTAAAGCAGACCCTCTTTTAGTTTGGGAAAATAGTAGAAACATAAAACTTGTAGCCATTATAGAAAAACACTATACTATCTTAAAGTCTTATTTGGAAAATGCTTTGGCACAAGATGACTTAACCATAAATGTAAGGCAAGACTTTGAAAGATTAATAGATGAATTGGAAGATACACTAACGGTAGAAGGAATAGAAGATAACCCCGATGGAACTAATTCAACATTTCCTTTTGCATTACCCCTTTCTGTTTTGGCAGATAAGACCTTTTATTCTACATATGGCACAAGGGACTTTGTTGAAAAAAGCGGGTTCTATCCTCTAAGAAGAAGCGATGGCGGAGACAGAAATAATATAGATTACTCTAAGAAAATAGACTATGATAATATTAATTTTATTAAAGATTTCTTTAATGATTTGTCGTCGCTAGTATTGGTTAGTGACCCAGACCAATTCCCTATGGGCGCAAGAGAAGCAGTTGGAACAAGGGCGACTAGAGGACAAGACAAAACTATGGTTGATTTTAAAGATACAACGGCAGGTTCAGCAATACAGTCTTATGCAAAAGATACTGCCTTCAAACCTAAACCACCTAAATTTAATGAAACCTTTGACGAAGCCGAGGCAAAAAAAGTTCTTAAAAAGTTCTTCAAATCTGCTGAGGAATATTACTACGAGCCTATGAATAGAGGTATGCTACCTGTTTCTGTTCCTTCTTTTTACAATGCTGTTGGTGGAAAAGTAGTTAAGGAAATAAATAAGTTACTAGGTAATAAGACTGGGATTACTAGTCCGTTTTTTAGGGGAAGTAGAAGATTTAGAAATATAAGTTCAGTAGATTTTAGAAACATTATAGATTATCTAAGAGATTACCAAGACATTGACACTAATGTAAATGACCAACTTATTGCGGCAGGAAAAAGAGCCGCAACCTCTTTGAAAAAATTTGGAGTAGAAGATAAAGATGCCTTTGGTTTTATTTCACTTTTATTGTTTAACATAATGGATGAAACACAAGACTTTTCTAAAAAGGATAGAAAGATAAAAGGAGAAACAATAGAAGATAGGGCTAACGAAACAAGGACGGGTAGTTCCTCATTTAAGTTAGATTTTATTAATACCTTAGAGGAAAAACAAAGCCTATTTGCTGGAGGCGGTCAAGATGAAAGAGATAAAAGAGAAGCCTACTTTGAACTAATACAACTATTAAGAGATAGTGTTAAGCAAGATTCTCCTTTGACTATCGGTAAAATGGTTAATAAAAAATTATTAAAAGCGCACGATGTTATAAGAAAATCTTTAGGAAAAGAAACCGTGTATGGGTTCTTACCATTGACTTTTGATAACATAGATTTGGTAATAGAAAAAATGCACAAAGAGGAAAACTTGGATTTGAGTCATATGGAGGTAGAGAACATTGTTAAGTCAATTGATTCTCATGAATCTATAGGTAGAGATTATGGTATAACTACTGACCATGTATATTTAATCAAGGCTAGATTTAGACAAAGAGTTTGGTAGGGATAATTATGCCGAAAGTTTTGGATGAGATTTTTTCTTTCGAGGAGATGAAAGAAAGGTGGAATACTGATAATCCGAATGAGCCTTATGTTAGAGCAGGTTCACCACCTCCTTTTTACGATTTAAACAAATGGATTATTAGAGTTGATGATAATGACAAGACTATTTCCACTACTGGTTGGACGGAGCATCCCGATTATGTAATAGTTGGAGGAACTCAATCTATTGAAGGTTCTCCTAGAGGCCACATGACTGATTTAGTTCCTTATCGTGCTAGCGTTATTCCAAATAAGCCCCTACTTGCTGTATTCATCAATGCACCAAGTTGGATAGCGGCTAACGAAAAAACTGGTTGGCAGATAACAAATATAGAACCAAGTCTGTTAAATTCTATTCCTAAAAATATAATTAAAAAAATAACGGATTATGCTAAGGAAAAAGGGCGGGTTTGGGGAATTAAACCTGCTAATAAGATAGAAAAATCTTGGCATTTAATTTTAAAGAGGTATTAATTTGGATATAGAGGCGTTAAACTTTGAACATCAAATGGATATGGAGTTATCTAAAAACTCATTTCCATACTTCTTTCAAAATGTATTGGGTTGGGAGTTTGCTAAGCACCAAGAAGAATGGTTAGAACTTATGAAAGATACTCAAAGAACAGTTATAATTTGTTCGAGAGGTCACGGTAAATCTGTATTTATGCATGCTTGGGTAGTATGGAATTTAGTATTTCAAGAGCCTCCCTATCAAATGCTATACATTTCTTCTAACCAAAAACAGACTATGGTTCATATGAGGGATATAGATAAACTATTCAATAATCCTCTGCTTAAAAAATTCAAGCCGCCTAGAGGTTGGGCGATAGGAAATATTACATTAACTAATGGTAATCAAATTTTAGAGCGTTCTGTTGGTTCACAGATTCGTGGACTTCACCCTCAAGAGATTATCATTGACGACCCTTTGAAAGAATTTAGTATAAGTGGTATTCAAAAGGTAACTGATTGGTTTTATGGTGATATGATACCGACACTTCATCACTCAGCATCGCTAAGAGTTATTGGAACTCCGTTTAGTTATACTGATATCTATGCTCAACTATCAGAAAATCCTGCATACACTCTTAGAACATATCCATGCCTTAATGCTCTTAATGAACCACTATGGCCTAATAGATGGGATTATGATTCTCTTATGGCTAGAAAGGCAGAAGTGGGTTCACTAATGTTTACAAGAGAATATATGTGTGTTCCTATTTCTACAGGAACTTCTCTATTTAATCCGGAATATTTAGAGTCGGCAAAAAATAGTAGTTTAGTTTTGAAGCCTATGAAAAGAGAGGGCTACAAATACTATGTTGGAATTGACCCTGCTATTTCTACTGATGGGGACTACAATGTAATTACAGTGATTGAAATGGATGAAGAAGAAAATAAATCAATCATCTATGTAGACAGGGCAAAAAATGTAGAGTTTAGAGAAAACATACAGAAGGTAAAACTAATCAATCAAGTATTTAGACCGGAGGTAATATTATTTGAGACGAACACTTTTGCTAAATCATTTACCCAAGAGTTACGACAGGTTGCTGATTTAAACTTATATGATTTTAATACTACTAGAAAAAAGAAACAAGAGATAATTCTCAACCTACAAATGAGTTTAGAAAATAAAAAAATGAACTTTCCCTATGGTAATGAAGAAAGCCGTAGAGTTACTTCCACATTGATAGAAGAGTTGTCTATGTTTGCTATTACTGAAAGAGGTAAGTTTGAGGGCGTAGGGGCGCATGACGATATGGTTATGAGCCTAGCCTTAGCGAATGCGGCCACTTACCAAATATCAGATAAATTCATACTATTAGATAATATGGGGCTATTTGATGACCCTAAACCAACAAGAAACAACGGACTACTTGGATTAAACTTTTGAGGAATAAATATGAATCTAACAGTCGAAGAACTAGAAGAAGCCGAAGAACAGTTTGGTAGACTAAAAGAACTGAATGAAGAAGAGGGTAAAATTGTAAGTAATTTACCTGAAAGTATAACAATTAAGAGTTTAGTATCAAAGGATTATGTAATGTCAGAAGTGGATGAATTGGCACTGGTTTCTAAAACATATTCTATTAATGCCAGTGAAGCAAGAAAGATGCTAGATGTCTTTCCAAAACAATATATTATTCATGAACAAACTGTCCCAGAACTTGTTAAAAAAATGAGAAATAATCGTAGAGAATTAAAGGGGAGTCTTAGAGAAAATATGTCTAAGGCCATTGATGTAGTAATAGATGCTTATAGTGAGCATTTAGAGAAATCAATTGATAGTATCTTTTGGTTAGCACCTTACAAACAACCTTTTAGGAAAATGAGATTCACTGAAAAAGATTTATCGAGACTAAATAAAATGAAAGATATTAAGTCTAGAAGAGGCATAGTAGATTCGCTTTGTAAATACTGGGAGGCTGAATTAGATAGAGAAGGAATGGCTTATTCAAAAGAATATAGTAAATTATCTAAGGAAATGTCGCAAGCAAAAAAAGAATTTAGGGAGTGTCTTAAAGCAGTCAAGACTCAGACCCTAAACAAAAGCAAAAAAGAAAGACAACTAGAGTTTATTGAAAATACTATAACAAAACATCAAGGCATTACCGCTAAAGGCATACATGAAAAGATGCCTGTTGATATGTTTAACATAACAAACCCAAATATGATTTCTAAGACAATAAGAAAGTTAGAGGTTGCTTCACATAATGGTTCTTACTACAAAGTTCCATCTCTTATCAAAAAGAATATTTGGGCTTATACTGCCGCATTTATTGATTCGGATGGCTATATTACTTTAGATAGAAATATGAATCCTAGAGTTGGGCTAGTTGCTACTGGAGAAAGAGGAAAGGTATTCATGAAAGAAATGCACAAGTCAATAGGATTTGGTCGTATGCACCTAGACCAAAAATCTCCTCAAGACACTAGATTAATTAATCGCTTAAACTTTTATTCTCAAGCAGATGTTAGTGAACTTCTAACAAAATGTCTGCCTCACTTTAGATTAAAGAAGGGTAATGCAGAACTTTTGTTAGAATTAATTAGAATGAAGAAATCTTACAAGAAGGCTGATTGGTATAAGAGCCGTTGTGATGAAATCTTTAAATTAATGAAGTGGGAGAATCATAAAGACCATGTTGGTTTTGATTGGCTAAAAGAAGGAATATACTTGGATGATATACAGAAATACAAAGACAATTGTAAAATGTCAGTGATGGATGAACTAGAAAATGTAGGAGGAATACTGGCTTGAATACTAAAGAGTGGGTAATTAAGAAGCAGAAACTTAATTTCAAATACTGCGGTAGATGTTATATGACAAGAGATGTTCACCCATTTGGTTTTTGTAGAAGATGTTGGGAACAGGCAGATAAGCCAAAGGGGATGAAGAAATGAGTTGGCAAGATATATTGAAAAAGAAAAAGAAAAAGCGAAAATCAACTGTTAATCAGTCGGGTAATTATACTAAACCCGCTATGCGTAAAAGAATATTCAATAGAATAAAAAGAGGAACTAAGGGTGGTGCAGCAGGTCAATGGTCTGCAAGAAAAGCACAAATGTTGGCTCAAGCATATAAAAGGGCTGGTGGTGGCTATAAGAATTAATTGGCGTAATATCCTAAAAGCAAAATCGAAAAGGCAACGGGATTTATCCACATGGACTGATGAGGATTGGGGAAGTGCTGAACAACATAGAGCCAAAGATAAGGGTAAAAAACCTAAATCAAAGACCAAAGGAAGATACATGCCGAGAGCGACCTACAAAAGAACAGATAAAAAAACTCTAAGGTATCAAGATGCTAAGAAAAGAAAAGGCCGAAAGAAGGGAAAACAGCATGTTCCAACAGGAAAGAAGTTTAGTCAAAAGTGATTAAAATGTCTTGGCTAAATGTAATCAAACAAACAGCAATAGTTGGCAGAATGGCCACTAATGCTAATCTTTGGTTACAAAGAAAAGGGACTAAACAAAATATAGGTAATGTCTTTACATCTAAACCACAGAATCTTTCTTCAATACCGATACAAGTTCCACAGGAAAAATTTGAAGAGTATTATAATTTTCTTGCTGAATTTTACGCTGACGGTAGATGGTTTGAATTATCACAGGGTAGCCTACAACAAGGAATTACAAATAAAATAGTTGAAAATGTCTTAAAAGATTTTGAAAGGGGAAAATATACACGGCGTAGAAAATATTCCGATAAATTAGATGAAGGAATAGAAGCCATGTTTCAAAAAACAATAAAGATGATGAAATTAACTGGAGAGTTATTAATGACTGGTAGTAGAAAAAGAATTAGAGAAGGTAGAAATATGCTTAGATATGCTAAAGATTTAGAACAATCTTTTGATAGGGGTAGATAATATGCCTATTACTAAAAAGAAAGATGGCTATTATTGGGGTTCAAGAGGGCCATTTAAAACAAGAAAAAAGGCAGTTCAAGTCGCTCAAGCGGCTTATGCTAGTGGCTATGTAAAAAAGAGTTGGAAAGATATTCTTAAGTCTAATCGACAAATTAACAACTTTCAATTATTTTTATCAGATGTATTTAATATTCCAAGAGAAGATAGTAAAAACATTAAAGCGTCAAAAGGTCTTATGCAAGCAATAAGTATTGGAAAATTTATAAATAACATTACTGAACAAGAATTTTATAGACTAATGAGTATTGCCGAAGGGAAAAGGTATCAAGAATTAATTAACAATTTAGAAGAACTATGGAAAAAATCAGTTAAACAAAGAAGAAGAGAATATGTTCAAAAACCAGAAGTTAGAGCAAAAAAAGTTGCATATGACAAGGAATATACCCAAAGGCCGGAAGTTAGAGAAAGAAAAATAGAATATGATAGGAAAAGATACCAAAAAATTAAAGAGAAAAGAGAAAAAGAAAAGAGGGAAAAATTGTAATGAGTTGGCAAGATATTATAAAGAAAGACCCAAAGAAAGGAACGGGTAAAAAACCAAAAGGTTCTGCTAGAAGATTATATACAGATGAGAATCCAAAAGATACTGTTCCTGTTAAATTTAGAACAGCACAAGATGTAAGAGAAACTTTCTCAAGTTCTGCGTTTAAGGATAAACCTCACAAGAGGCAATCACAAATAATTAATTTAGTAGAGCAACGAGCGAGGGTTGCGGCTAGAAGGGCTAAAGACCCCGAAGCAAAAAAGAGATTAAATGCGGCACATAAAGTAGCACTAGCAAGAAAAAAATCAAGCAAAGAAAAAACAAAGAGGATGAAAGCATGAGTTGGATGGATATTCTCAAAAGAAAGTGGCAAGGAAAACTTGCCGCTAATAGAAAAGAATCACTACAGAGAAATCCATCAATAAAAATAAAGATACCCGAAATGAGTTACCCTAAAGAAGAAAAAGAAATACCCGAAGTTCTAAAGGTTATGAAAGAAAAGAAACTTGAACCAAAAGAAATGAAGGATGCTGATTTAAAACCCGATGTAGAGATGTTTAAAATTGTTAAAGCAAACAAAGAAGATTATAAAGATTTTATGTTAGATGTGAATCACTACGCTATTACTGAAAAAATGAAGTATATGAGGCCTAGACCATATCAAGTAAGTGATAAAATATCCTCAACAAAAACAACAACTGATGATACTCCTGCTTTTCCTAGTGGTCACTCTATGCTAGCACATGGGCTAGAAAGAGTATTAGGTAGAAAGTTTCCAGAAAAGAAGAAACAATTAAAACAAATGGCTGATAGAATATCATTATCTAGAATACAGATGGGAAGCCACTATCCAAGCGATATAGAGGCGGGAAAAAAAATAGGATATATGTTAGGTGATGCTTATGAGTAATTGGATGGATATTCTCAAGAAGAAGAAGAAACATCCTGCTCTTGCTAGAGCCGGAGTAAGTGGATTCAGCAAGCCAAAAAGAACTCCAAAACACCCAAGTAAATCTCACATTGTTGTTGTAAAAGATGGTGATAAAGTAAAAACAATTAGGTTTGGGCAACAAGGAGTAAAAACAAATCAAACCGCAGGACAGCGAAGGGCTTTCAAAAGTAGACATAAAAAGAATATTAAGAGGGGTAAAATGTCTGCGGCTTATTGGGCTGATAAAGTAAAATGGAGTCCTAGAAAAACAAAAGAAAAGAAAAATAAAAAGTGGCGAAAGGGAAGTTGAGCCAAAGATACTATAATGTGTAGTAGATTGAGAATGATTAGGGGTAGGTTATATGGTTGAGCAAAGACGATTCTCAATTAGGAATTTATTTAGAAGAACTACTCCTAAACCTGCTGATAGGCAAATCTACAATATAGGAATACAAGAGAGGCCAAATACCTATCATATGACTGCCCCTTTAATTTACCACATAGTAAATCAGTCGGTAATTGTTAGAACCTGTATTACTCAATTAAAGCAAGAGATATTTCGTAGAGGGTATGTTTGGGAAAAGGCATACGAGGCTATGTGTTTAAACTGTAAAAAGAAACACCAAAGGCCTGTCTCTGAATGTTCTAGATGTGGTAGTGAAAAACTAAAAGTTCCGGATGTAGACCAACTAAAATATGCAGAGGAGTTTATTGAGGGATATGTCAATAAATCAGAGCAGTTGTTTATTGATGTGCTAAAACAATTAGAGGATGACCTAAATGTTATGGATGACGCTTACATCGTATTGGTAAAAGAATACTTTTTAGATGGTAATGGTGATATTAGAATGCATCGAATCAAAGAAGTATATCGTGGCGACCCTGCAACAATGTATATCTACACTGATGAATATGGAGAAAGAGGAAATAGTGCTTTTACTTGTGTTAATCATAGAGAATTTTTCTCAAAAGACGCTCATGTTCCTTGTGAACAGTGTGGTGCTAAGACATTCCCTGTTCATTATGTTAATAGGGCAACTGGAGAAGAACAGTATTTCTTGAAAGGAGAAGTATTACATTTTAGTAAATATAGTCCTTCTAGATTATATGGTCAGTCTCCTATTGTTACTTTATTTAATAATATAATGACTCTTATTGCTATGGAGAACTATGTTAATTCATCTTACACTAAGAGCCGTATGCCTAGAGGATTATTAGCAGTTCAAACTAGAAACATGGACTCCATGCAATCTTTTTGGAAAGCCGTAAAAGAAAAGATGGAACAAGACCCTCACTTTATTCCTATTATGGGTATAGAAGCAGAAGGTAAAGGTTCAGTAGAATGGATTAAATTTATGGATAGTCTAAAAGAAATGGAGTATGTTTCTGTTAAGGATGATTTAAGAGATAGAATTTCTGCTTTCTTTGGGGTTAGTAAAGTGTTTATGGCAGATAATACTACTAGTGGCGGATTGAATAATGAGGGTATGCAGATATTAGTAACTAATAGAGCCGTTCAAATGGCACAGAATGTTTACAACAATTATGTATTTCCATTTTTAGTTAAGCAATTTGGCATTACTGACTGGAATCTAAAACTACCACCGAGCGAAGAAGAAGATGAAATAGCAGTATTAAGAAAAAGAGAAATCGAAGTTAATATTGCGGCCTCTACTAAGAATCTAGGTTTTGAAGTTGAAATGGATGAAGATGGAAACTTTACTTTCAAAAAGCCTGAACCTGTTGAAGAACCTCCACAAGAAGGTTCTAGTGAAGATGAAGTCGAATTAGACCCTTATGCGGGAACTAATATTGATGCAAGCCAATTGGGGCAAATGCAAGAACAACAATTACAAGGTTCAAAGAAACAAGAAAATCCAGCAACCACAAGAAATAAACCTTCTATGAGTGTAGGGCCGGATAAGCGACTAACAGGATTACCCGAAGATGCTGGCAATCAAAATGTAGATAGAAGAAGTGAGAGGAGAATACCATGACCGAAGATAATAGACAAAAAGAAATAAGACTAAGAAAAGAGTTGGCACAGGTAAGAGCCGCTAATAATAACGAAAGTAGAAAGACTACTAAAAATAGAGATTTTAGTGTAGGACTGCCAAAAGACACTACACCAAAATCAAGGCCTAGTAGTGCGGATATCCCCGATGTGATAACTCTTCCACCTAAACAGAGAGGAAAAAAAGAAAATATTCCATTCTAGGGTGATTAGATGACTTTGTTTTTCAAACAGGAAGATGAGGATGATGACTCCATACCTGACGAAATAGCAAGAGACTTAGAAGAAGATAAAAAATTAGAAGAAAATTTTAGTGAGGGACTCGACCCTCTAGAAGATAGAACTAGACAGACTGAGGTAGAGGAAGCGGCTGAAAGGCTAAAAACCGATATGGCTAAAAAGCGGAGAAGAAAACCTGCTAGAGATATTAGAGTTCTTAATCAATATCTACAAGACATGAAAGATATAAAAGAAAGAGGAACAGTAGAAGATGGCGTTTATGATATAATGTCTAGAAATACTTTCAAGAAAATAAGTAAGGCCAATATAAATATCATTATCGACAAATTGGTGTTTTTACAGAGTAGAAGAAATCTTTTGATGGAGCAACCTTATGAAGAATTTATCATCAATGGAAAGTTTAGATTAGGGGAAGGAGATAGTTCTGAATTAGTAGATGTTAAAAAACTACAACGGGAATATATCGAACTAGGTGCAGACGAAGATTTTCTAACTTTTTTACAGGGGCTATATACTAGAAGATTTAGCGGTGAAATACCTCCTTCTTTAATTGATAAACCTAGAAGTAGGCAACAACTGAATAGACTGATTAGTTCCATAGTTATTGGCGACCCTACCGGTGGAATAGTAAGACAGAAGGAAATACAACAGGACATGCTTAAGTCGTTAAATAGAAGCATGTTTGCTTTTAGTGAACTTATGAGTGCTAAAGAATTACTAACTAAACAGATTGATGATTTAGATACTCTAAAGGATGCTGACTTAGAAATACTAATTGAAAGAAGAATGAAGGCTCTGACCTTAGCCTATTCTACTGTTCAAAGAAAAATTGCTGAATATGTAGCACAAAGACTACCGGATATTGCTTCCGATGATACAGATAGGGCATTAGTAGATGATAGTAAGTTTAGAGAAGCCCTTGATAAAAAACCTAAGAGGGATAAAACTCCTGAAGAAGAAGAACAGCAACGAAGAATAGCAGAAAGCATTGAACGAGAAAGAAAAAAAGAAACTGCTAGATTAGAGAGATACAAAAGAGATGCCAAGAAAAGAAGGGAGTTGAGAAAATCAGACCCAAGACGACAGTTAGTCGAAGAGGCCGAGGGAGCAGTTAGAGTAAAATTGGGAAATATTTCTAGAAGATTAACCAAAAAACAAATAGAAGATATGTTGGAAGAACTTCAGTCTGCACAGCCGGAAATATTACAGGAAGCAAGAAAAGACATTCAAAAAGAAATAGAAGGTCAGTTAGAAATAGAAAAACAAAGACTTGCAGAAATAGAAACTAAATTAAAAACCGTAGAAAAATATAGGCCACTATTTCGTGACGCTAGGGGTCTAATTGGAGAATATACAGGTGACCAAGAAATCTTCCAAGCCCAAGTGACATTAGGTAATAAAGTAAAACTTGCCGCACAGGGAGTAAAGGAAATAGACAGAATATTAAGACAACTAAACAAAGAAAACGAACAATCTCTAGAAGAGTGGATAGGAAACGCCGAAAAGAGTGTAAGTCTAGACCTGAATATATATGGAAAAGTAGGAGCAGGAATAGGAGATACTACCCCTAAAGAAGTTAGACTTATTGGAGATTTAGTAGACAGAGTAAATACTAGATTTGATTCTTTACAGGAACAGATAAATATAGTTAGAAATATGTTAGAAAAAAGGGATTGATAAAATGACATGGGATTATTATGAAGAGGGAAAAACATTCGATATATCTAAAGAGGAAAAGAAGTCTGAAAATATATTAGATTCTTTAAACCCTAAACAGAAAAAGAAATTAAAGAAAACATTACAAGCGGCTGAACCAACTGAATTTTTTGGTCAAGACTTTACTAAATTAGGTGATTTACTAGAGATGATTGACGCATTAGATTTTACTAAATCTGATAAGAAATTAAATAAAAAAGTAAAATCTATGGATGAAAGGAATATTGATATAGTCGCCACTGCTACGAAACTTCGTAAAGAGTATGAACTGCTTTATAGACAGATTAGAGATTTAGTTTATCCAAAAAGAAAAGGTGAGAAAAATGAGTGAAGAAGAATCAATTAATAAAGAACTACTTGAGATAATAAAAGCCCTTACTGCTAAGATAGAAAACTTAGAAAGAACGGTTTACAATGACGATAATCTATTAATGAAATCCGGTCTTGTTGTTGTAAATAGCCCATCTCCTACGATGAAAGTAATAGATACTAAGGAAGAAGTAAGTGGCATGGAATGGAGCGAAATTCATAAAATGGTAGACAGTATGGGATGATGTATATGCCGGAAAGAGTAACAAAGAAAGAAAGAGTCATTTCTATGACCATAGAGAAGGCCAAAGAAGTTAAAGAAATACTACATCAATCTCTTACAGATAATAATAGGCTTCCCTCTGAAGATAAAAATGAAGCAGTGAAACTAAAAAGACCTAAAGCAAAAGAAGAGGAAAATGTTCCGGAAAGTCAAAAAGAAGGAACAAATGTAGGTTACGGCCAAGCCGGAGATACATATGAGTTCTAAAGGGCGGGGTTGTTTTGAAACTCGGCTCTTTTGAAAAAGACAAGCGTTCATCGGTAGAGTTAGTAAAATTATTTGAGATAACTAGAGTGGCCTTTTTATCTGCTAATAGTGACCCTAAAGAATACGGTCACAAATGGAGAAAGGCTGTAGAGCAAGTTAGAGAATCTTATGATAAATTAAATGTAGCAGGCAGAGAATTAAAGAACTTTATAGAAAGGAATCTATTAGAACATCAAGATGTTAGTGACCCCACATCTCCTCAAGCAAGAGAACTTTATGAAGATATTAAACTTATTAGATATAAATCGGATGTCGTTATAGACCCATTTGCTAAAAGATTTGGAGAAGGTGTCTTAGAAGAGTTACTAGATAATCCTGAATCTATGGTTAAGTTTGTTCATTATGCTATCAGAGATAACACTCATGCACTAGGAAAAGAAACCCTACAAATAAAAGATATGGAAGAAGATACTTTGACCGATGGACTAGCAGGACTAGATTTAGAACCGGATGATGTGGCACTATACATAATAGAAAACTATGGTGATGATAAAGATTCTAAAAAGGTCAAATCCAAAGTTAAAGCCGCTATGGATATGTTAGAGTTAATTTACTTTTCACAACACAGTGAAGAAGATTGGGATGAACTTTTAGATATTGATATGAAGAAAGCAGAAAAAGCCCAAAGCGACTTTATTATTCCCAACAAACCAATGTATAGAATATTTGAGATAAATGATATGAACGAACTAAAAGGATTTAGTGGAGAATATATTGTTCAAGAAAAGTATGACGGTATGAGAATACAACTGCATAAAATAGACGGTAATATAAAGATATACTCATATAATCAAAAAGACATTACTGAAAAGTGTAAAGATATAGTTAGAGAATTAAAAGCAAAACACTTCGGAGAGTGTATTTTGGATGCAGAACTAATTCTATTTGATGGTAAAGAAGCACTGCATCGGGCTGATACAATTGCTCATGTATTTAAAAATAAATATCCTGAAGCCACTCTAAAAGCCCATGTCTTTGATATTATGAGGCATGATTCTCAAATGTTATTAGAAGAAGAATTAGATAGTAGAATTAGGACTCTGTTTAATAATTATTCACAGCACTCTTCTGATGTTCTACTTTTCCCCTCAAAGAAAGATACTCGCTTTGCTGATTCAATTAAGGAGGTAGCGGAATACTCTAAAGACATAATGGATATTCCTACTGCGGAAGGAGTCATGATAAAAGACATTACTTCAATATATTATGTGGGAACTAAAAAGAACCCTAAATGGGTCAAATGGAAAAAGTTTGTAGACTTAGATGTAGTAGTTCTTAGTAAAACTAAGACAAAAAGTGGCTTGCATTCTTATAGTGTAGGAGTTGGCCCAATATTAGACGATATACCTAATACTGTTGAAATAGACGATATAAGATATCTAGATGTAGGCAAAGCACTAAACACTAAGATAGCAGTTGATGTCGGGGATATAATTAGAGTAAAGGTAGATGAAGTTAAGAAAACGGCTAACGGCTACTCTTTATTTTCTGCTAAGGTAATTGAAGTTCCGGAAGTAGAATATCCGGATAAATTAGTTACTTTAGCCATGCTTGCTAAAGACACAAAGAAGTCTTTGAACTATGATGTTTCAGCATTGGAAAAAGGAATCAAGGTAACAGATTATGTTCATGGAGAAACTACTGCTATTCTCAAATATGATATGAATGGTTTTACCCTTTATGGCTTTGAAGAAAACAATTTAATGTCAAAGAATGCTTTAGCAGATTTAGATATGTGGAAAAGCAAAGCGATAGAGATAATGAAAACAAAACAGGGAGAACTTACTGCGGCTATTCATCAATTCCTAACTAAGAAGGGAGAGCAAACAACTCGACAACTACATGAATTCTTAATAACTAATCATAGAAGTTTGTATCAAGATATACTAGATGCTAAACAAAGTAAACTAAGAGATTGGGCTGTTCAACGAGAACCGATATTAGAAGGACAGAGCAATAAAATAAAGGCAGACCCCGAATTTAAATTTGGTGCAGACGAAATTAAAAAATATGAAACTCCTGAAAAATATAGAGAGGGCGAATTCAAAATATCGCTTAGAAAAGATAACAATATACAATTTTCAATTAGATTAAAAGATAAAAATTTACACTGGACTATTGAGGTTGATGATGAAAAAGAACTATTTGATTTATTTGGTGCGGCAGGCAAATACCCTGCCGAAGTTTCAGAAAATGTTCAAAACAAAAAAACCATTGATTACGGTAAGATAAAATTAGGAATACAACGAAATGGATATCACGAATATTTCTTAGAAGGTAACAAATTTGAAACTAAGTTACATATTAGATATTTACCTGTTGAGGATAAAAAGATGTGGCTAGCATGGACTGGATATAAACAAAAACCTGCCGATAAAGCCGGAGATGAAGGTATTTGGGATATTTACGAAGATAAATTTAATTCTGTTAAAATACCAAAATAAATGGAAAATACCGTGTTCTTTAAATAGTGAAAGTTTAAAATCATTAAAACGAGAGGTATGAGTTCTGCGGTGATAAGTAATAGAGCCAACGACTTTAGCATCTTAAAAAGTAATCAAGATTTAATGATTGGAGGATATGCAAGCATAGAAATCGTAGACAAACAAAACGATTTAATTACACTAAAGGCTCTAGAAGAAGCAGTAGTAAAATATATGCAGAATCCAAAATTTAGAAATGTAATGACAAATCACTCAAATGTTCAAGTTGGAGAAGTAGTAAAATCATATCGAGATAAAACGGGGAGATTGTGGAAAACAGAAGTAGATGATGTTGGTTTCTTCGTAGTAATTAAGTTAAGAGATGATATAGAAAAAGCCAAAGAAATAGGAAGAGGCGTAAGAAAAGGTTCATTGAGGTCATTTAGCATAGGAGGACAGGCATTACAAAAAGTAAAGAAAAGTCATCCGGAGTTAGGAGATTACAATGAAATAAGCAAACTGGAATTGCATGAGGTAACAATTTGTGAAAAAGGAATAAATCCCGAAGCAAGATTTGATATTTTAAAGCAAGATAAACAGGTGAAAAATATGAGCAAGTTAGAAAAAGCATTGGCGGAACTTGACACTCTAATGGAGCAAGTCAATACGCTACGAAAAGAAGAAGCCGAAATGATGGACACTGAAATGATGGAGGATAAAGAATCCATGAAAGAGTCTATGGAAGATGAGAATATGATGGAAAACATGGATGATGAAAAAGAATCTATGAAAGACATGGAAAGGATGAAAGACATGGAAAGAATGAAAGACATGGAAAGAATGCAAGATGTCCCTACCGATGACATGGAAAGAGGTGCATATGGTGACAAAATGGCAGATAAAGCCTATGTTGCTACATTAGACGGAGCAGGTGTCGAAATTGGAGAACCTGCTGATAGAATTGTTATTGATAATGGCAATCCTAAGCCAAGTGGACTTCCTGTTGTTAAAGCATTTAACAATAATGAATTAGATACACTAAACCTTTCTAACCTAAATATCGAGAAAGCATACGAGTCTTTCCGACAAGAGCAACTAGAAAAGATTGCTCTAGATAACCTAGAAAAGCAATTTAGTGCAAGATTTAACGCAGAAAAAGCAAACCGAGAAAATGTTTTGGCAAAGTCACAATATGATGCTCAAGCCGAAATAGCATCTCTAAAAGATGAGTTTACTCAACTAAGAAAGTCTTTGACTGCTGAAAAAGAAACAATTCTAAAGGCACAAAAGGCGGCAGAAGAAGAACTCCCAAGTATGGAAGATTTGGCTGAAATGGATTGGTCAGAGATTCACAAAATGGTAGGAGGTTATTAAGATGACAGGATATATTAACACAATAGCAGATTTAGAAAGACAGACATACGGATTATCGGGCATTAGCGGTCAATTGCTAAAACAAAGTGGTGCAGTTCAAGCACTACACAGTGGCCATGATACCACATTAGGAGTAGGAAGCGGAACTTCATCAATAGGAGATAGGTCTGCTTTGTATAACCGAGTATTTGGTCAAAAAGTTTGGTCAATGCTAAACAGAGAATGTAATGCACTTTCAGTTATTTCAAAGAGACCTTATGTTTCAAGTGGTTGGAGAGTATTGGTAGAAAGACCTGCTGGTGGTAGCGGAAATTCACTATCTATTGACCTTGATTCTACAGCATCAAACTCTGATGCACTTGTTGGAGCAAGTTCACTTAAAGCAGATTTAATTGGTGGTGTTCCTGAAAATGCTAAACTAGGAACTAATGCTGATGGATTGTTTTCTATTGCACCAAAGTATTCTACCCTATTTACAAGCCCAAAGATTATTGCACATCAATTTGAGTTCAGCGAACTTGCTATGGAACTTGCACAAATTGATGATGGTATTGGCGACATTAGAGCGCAAATGCGTGAAGATATGGGTAAGCACCATGCAGAAGTTCAGAACCAAATGCTAGTTATGCCTCTAGAAGCCTATGACTTTGATGGAGGAATTACTTCGGGCGTTACTACAATTGAAAGAAACTATACTTCTCTACTAAAGATTGTTTCAAGCAACGCAGAACTACAAAACATGAAAGCAAACGACTTGATTAAGAATGGAACATTTGACGATACTGATTTGACAAATGGAAAGGCAGAAACTTCTACTCTATTCGGTAACAGCGATAGAGCAGGAACAAACTCTTCTTTCATGAATGCAGTTGTAAATGACGGAACTTACTCAGCAAGTGGCCAAAGGTCTTTGACTCTAAGTTTGATTAACCAAACTCTAAGAGAGATTCGACAAAACGGTGGTTCTCCAAAAGTTATACTAACTGGATATGATACTCTACAAACATTGAGTGATTTGCTACAAGCACAAGAAAGATTCATGGACGGTAAAGAAATTGTGCCAACCGTAAACGGTGTTCGTGGTGTAAAGGGTCAAGAAGTTGGATTTAGAGTTTCTACTTATTACGATATCCCACTAATTCCTGTTGCGGCTATGCCATCAACAAAGCACCACTCTCTATCTACTGGACTTTCTGATATGTTGATTCTAGATACTGACCATTTGTGGTTATCAGTTATGAAACCAACTCAATACTTTGAAGATGGTATTAGTAACGGAAACCCATTCGGTGTTGGAACTCTAGGAAACCAAGCACTTTACCGAACTATTGGTGAAACTGGTTGTTCATACTTTAGAGGACAGGGTAAGATTACAAATCTACTTTGAGGTGGTTTAAGTGACTAATACTGTAACACTTTTACCCGACCATAAGGGATTTACTAAACCTAGAGCCGTTGGTGATGAATACATAGCATTGGGTAGCGTAGCCATTTCCTCTTACAGAACAGGAACAACTGCTACTGCGGCAAGTCAAACCATTACTTCTGCTGCGGCTAAGAAATATACAAGAGCCGCAGGTAGTTACATTGATGACGGATTTGTAGTTGGCGACCATGTTGTTATAGAAGGTTCAGCCGCAAATAACAATGATGATGTGATAAAAATTAGTGCTTTATCAGCAACAGTATTTAACACACTTCAAGTAGTAGCGGCAGAATCCGGTGACGGTGATGAACAAGTTACTCATGCAGGTGAAAAGATTTTAGCATCTAGTTTTGGACTAGACACTATAACTTCTATTGAATTAGTAGGTCAATCAGACCATGATTGCCACTATATTATCGGTGATATCTCTGCGGATAAGACTTTCTTTTACCTTTATGCATACACCACAGGTTCAGCCGCTTTATTGTCGGCTTCTCTACAATCCGGTGATTTGGGAACTGTAAAACTAAAGGTCTTTGGAAACCTTTGAGGTGATTTATTGCCTACTGTTATACTAACAGAAAAAGCAGAAATACAAAAAAAGAACTTAGCGGGTGTATTGGTAACAAAAGATACACCCGTTGAGTTTCCTTTGAGGTCTGCAATATCTATGTTGGGACACCCAGACTTTATGTTTACATTTACTAAAGAAGATGAAGAAGCCATACTTGGCTTAGAAGAGGCCAAACTAAAAGTAGCCGCTTTTGAAACAAAACAAGCGATAAAGACTCATCAAGATTTAGTGGATTTGCTAATACCAAAGGCTGTAAAAAAGACTAGAAATACCAAACCAAAGACAACAAAACCTAAAACTACTAAGGCAAAAACTCCAAAAAAGGAGTAGATTGACTTAGGAAAGTTATAATAGGTATTGTAACTAACGCTGTTTGAGGAGATAATATGCCTAGCGGTGGTTGTAGAACAAGCGGAGTATTGACAGCAGATGCTATTGTCTTTGATGGTAGTTGTAGATTAGTTTCTATTCATGCTTGCGAAGTAGGTGGTAGCACAGCAGAAGTAAAAGTATTTGATGGAACTAGTAACTCCGGAAAAGAAATAGCGAGATTAAAACTATCTTCGGGACAAACGATAGAGTTTGATATGCATTCTGTTCTTTGTGAAAATGGATTATTTTTCGAGGAAGTAAGTGGTGCAGTGGCTTGTTCTATTGAGTTCTCATGAGGTTTTACAATGGCGGTTTTAAATCAAGATACTAGATTAGTAATGACTATACTTTTTGTTGGAGCAGTAAGTGGGGCTAATGTATTTGCTTATGCTAAAATAGGAACTGGTTTTCCTTATGGTGCTTTAGCACATTCTGTATTATTTGGACTAGGAACAATAGGAGCAATTATGGTAATGAAGGCTTTGTTTGATTTAGCCCTAAATGACAAGATAGAAATTTGGCTACTAGATAGAAAGATTTCTGCGTTTTGGGAAAGAAAGGCTAGGGATGACCAACAGAGAAGAAAGATGGCTGAAAGCGCAAAGCAATATAATACTAGTTTTACCTATTCAGCAAATCAGAATGAAAACGATGAAAATACCGTTAGTAATGAGTTTTTAGCAGTCCTTCAATGAGGGGTGGCTAAATGGTTCTTGGAGATATAATGGGCTTTTCTGATTCTGACTACGCCTATAATCAATCTAGAGCGCACTCAGCAGACATTTTCTTTTTGAAAATGAGAGCATGGTTTTGGGGAGGTTTTTCTACTTTGTCTATGTTCTTAGTTGGTAATATTATGGGAGTCTTTGACATTAATATAATGGGTTGGATTATAGAGAGGGCTAAAGATATTTGGAGTCATTAATATGTGGAAAGACATTCTCAAATCACCTTACAAAATACAATCTACTATTTTTGATTCAAATGATTACCCAACAGAAACTTACATTAATACTTACAATAAGTTATTTCAAGGAACACAAGGAAAAGAAGATACCGAATATTGGACTCCTTCTTTAGATGAAGCATTAATTTATGCTATTTTTGGTTCTTCCCGTGATAGAATTAAATTAAAAGATAAACCCATGATAAAGCAAGCCTTGAAAACAAATAAAGAGAAATGGCTAGAAGGCGATAGAGAATACACCGATAATAGAAATATAAGAAACAAAAAAGAAATGGGAATGCCCAGAGGCATTTCTCTTGATAATATAGATTACAAATATTTACCTGATTCTAGAGTTAAGGAATTGATAGTTAATTTGAAAGATGAAATTGATGATGGATTAACTCATCTCAATGCAACATATATTGCTTCTGCTATTGGTTTACCTATCAACATAGATACTGAAAATGAAATGATTTTTCATATAGATAAAATATTAGAAAAATACTTCGGGTGATTTTAATGTCAATAATGACAGGCTTTGCCATACTAGTTGGTGAAGCCATAATAGGTTTTTACAAAAAAATTCACGCAATTAATTTTGGTGTTTATGGTGCTACTATGGTTGGTAAAACAACCTTAAGTTATCAATTAAGAACTAGAGGAGAAGTTCCTCAGATAAATAAAAGAACGGTGGGATTGCATAGGGCTTCTAGAAAAACTATAAAATTAGATGGGGACTCTCATACAATAAAAAGTGCTGATATTGGAGGAGAGGCGATTTATTGGAAAGAATGGGTAAAAGACATGCAAACCCGTAGAGTAAAGTATGTTATATTTATGATAGACCATAGACACTTAGATAACCCATCAAACTTAGACCACCAAGTAGCATGGAAATTTTTAGTAGATACTATTGTTGCTAGCCGTTGGCCTACTGGTAGAAAGAAAAAAGATTCGGATTATCCTATGGCAGTTGGTATTTGGGCTAATAAATATGACATTTGGGGAGATAAATATAAAAGTGAAAAGCCCATAGATAAACATGAGATATTCGAGCCGTTCTCTTATGGTATGAGGCAACTTAATGATAAGGGAATACCTTGTTTTAAATATATTGTATCAGCAAAATCAGACCCCGAAATGGTGTATAAAGGAATAACTACTATGATAAAGGATTATTGATTGTTATGTGGTTTGATATATTAAAAAGAATGGATAGGGCTTCGGCTCAAAAATATATTGATGATTTAACTAAAGAGATATTAGACGAACTCAAAAGAATATACGGGAAAGACAGTAAGGTATTTTTTGATTCTGGAGGATATATTACATATATGTCAAAAGAATATTCACTGACTATTGATGGCGATGTGGCATTAAGAGATTTAGTAGATGGCGATTTTGGCGGAGAAGATTTTGACGGAAACCCCGTAGATATTAACATAGATGCAATTACATATTTTGGTATTGATGAACAAGATAAAGAAAGATTAGGAGAAGATTATTTATTTAATATTCCTACGAATGTTATTTACGGTTATACTTTGGGTCAATATGGCGACCCCCCTCATTTTGAAATAAAGACCTTTGAAGAAAATCCACAAGTAAAACAATTTGTTAATAAAAAGCAAAAAGAAATAATCGAAAGATTCGGTATGATGGGAGCAAATATTCACCCTGCTATGTATCTTACACCCGAACAAGTAGAAGAAATGAGAGAGTCTCAAAATTGGAGAAAAGAATTGGAGGAATAAAAGATGTATCAAAATCAGCAGATGTTAGCACAGACGAATAATATGAATTTAGGTTTATCGCCTATCAAACAGGCTAGAGCAAGTGGAGCAGTGACGGAATACCACTTTATGGCTATCAAGCCTAAGAAACAATTAGCAGAATTGACTGCTGTTTTAAAGGCAGAACCTAAGAAGTTACTATTTCTAAGATATGGAAAAAAATTTAATCTCAAGGATAGATGTGTTGTATGTGGAATGCACCATATTTGGGAAGCGGGAGATTATCTTAGGCCACCTATTCCTCTAGATAAGGTAACAAAGGGTCGTCCATTAATGGGAACTTACTGCCCTAAACATGCTTCAATGTATATGCAACTAGAAATGCTACAACAGCAAATATTAGCAGATAAGCATGGCTTAGATTTTAAGGCATTTAAGCCTAAAATGCCTAAGATTTTAAAAGGCGGCCCAGTATCTAATCTAACAAAGGATGATATTGTAGCACTAACAGCAAACGGTTATTTAATAAAGCCACCAACTTTAGGAGATAACAGGTCAGCGACCAATGAAGCCGTAGAGATAATTGGAGAAATAAATATACTAACAGATAGATTGAATTATTTAATGATAAATAAAGAAGTTAAAGTTGATGATATTAAAAAAGTAAAGGAAGAAATTAGTCAAGAAGTCGTGGAGGAATAAATGTGGGAATATTAGGAACAAGTAATGGAACGGTTTTAGGGGCTGTTCAACAAGGTCAGCAAAATAACTTCAAGTCAATGAACAACCTACTTTCTCTACAAGATAATCATGTAGAAGAATTTTTCCAATATCACGGAGAAATGTTTTTGACGGCTTTAGAACAGATGATGGAAGATGTTATAGAAAGAGTGGTTAGTCAAATGTTAGCAAAATTAAAACTTACTTCTAATGGTAGTAATATTATTGTGAATGCTGATTCACTTAGAGAATACGAAAAGATTACTCAGGAAAATATAGATTTAGACATTCAAAAACTCCTAAACTCCGCTATTAACACAGAAGTAGTTAATCAAAGAAAACTAGCAAAACAACAATACTTAGAATCGCAAGGATTTAGTGGAGGAGGTCAAATGCCAACACAACCAACGGCAGGTATGGCAATAGCAGGAATAACAGGACAAACTCAACAATACCAACAAGTGCAGGGCGCTATGAATAATGGTAGTGGATATCCTATTCCACCTAGCGGAACAGATGGATATGGTAGACCATATTGGATAGATGCTCAAGGACAAATGAGTTATGAACCACCACAAAGCGGTTTAGGTTTAGGTAGTGCAATACAGAAAGGTGCGGCTTGGGCTAAATGGTTAATGTGAGTTGGTTAAATGGTTGCTTTTGATTACGATGGAGTAACTAGAAGATTTCCTGCCGCATCAGATTTTATTAATGAACAGATGGAAAAATACATTTTAGGAACTAGTAAAGACGAGGGTTTCGTTGAACTCATTGAGCAGTCAATAAATTTAATAGAGGCAAGAGATAATGACCCTAAACAATTAATAGAACAACTAAAAAGTGTTTTTGAAGAATTATTAGAGAATCCTCTTACTTTATACTTAAAATCTAACAGACAGGCATACAGTAGTTTTGTCAAGAGAAGGACTGAAAAAAGAAAAGAAGAAGATGAAAAAATGCTGGCAGAGGCGAGTCTTAAAAATATAGAAGAAGATAATCCTGAGTTTGATGAAAAATTAGTTGCTCAGTTAAGTGGAACAGTAGTCAGCGATATTGCTAATGTAGGAGAACAAATTAGAAAGGATATTGTTGCTGTAATATCGCAAGCAGATATGTCAGATGAAGAATTTGAAAGTGATTCTTTATCGTTAGAAATAGAGTCAGAAATAAGATTTAAAACTGCTAAAACTATAACAGGCGAAAACAAATTAAGTTTTTCAAAAAGCAACAATAGGGGGTTTAAGAATGCACACTCTGTTATGACCTTTCCAACAAATAGCGATATGGAACAACTAATTACAAAGGCACAAAATATAATTGCTAGATATACGGGCGCAGAAGTTACTTTCCTACCAAAGAGAGGAAAAATCTTAATTGATAGTGCAATAGATAAAAAAGGAATTGAAAACGCAATTAAATTTTCGTCAATGAATGAATATATAGAAGATGGTGAAATTAAAGATGGCCTACAGTTTGATTATAAGTTTATAGACGAACTTAATTTAAAATTAGAACAGTGGTTTGATGAAACAATTGGTGATGAATACTTTAACACTATGGTTCAAGACGGAACGCTCTATCAATTAATGGTGGAGGTCTCATTTGTTAGAGAACAAAAGAAAGTAAAAACATTAACACAGAGAGTAAAAGAAACACTACCGGATGATGATGGTAAAATAAAAGATAAATATAGTAAATTCACTGCCTTAAAGTATAGAATACCAAAAGCGTTTGCTATTAATCTAAACTTTGATGTTACTGCGGAAGAAGAATATCCATTGATACCTATGGAAGAATACAGAATACCCGATAGACTAAAGGGAGATAGTGAAGAAAATAAGAATGCTAGGCAAAAAATCTACAATAAATTAAAAGAAGAGAGGCAGAAAATAATTGCTCAATATAATGAATTAAGAGCCGCTACAACTGAAATAGAAGTAGATGGAAATAAATATTTATTGATTTTTAATGACAATCCTGTTTATAAAAAAGCAGAAAAAGCATACGATAAGTTTGGGTTTGGTAACAATAAGATAAGAATGATAGTTCATAGTTTCTTTGATGAAAAATTTGAAATGATAAAAAGAGAAGGAATTGGTAAATTTAAAGATAAGGCTCTGTTTGATTCAGATTTTCAAGGCCAAGAGAGACTAAAATATGCATATATAGATAGAAGAAGCGAACCTATTACAGAAGCAGAAGCAAGACAAATAGAACAAGGCGACTTTAAAGTAGTGCAAGAAAAGTATGGAGAAGCATTTTCCGATTATGTGTTTTATAGAAAAGATAAGGTTAAACAAACTGATATCGGTAAATATGCTGATTTAGGTCTTAATGAAGGACAAAAGGCAGACCTTTACTATTATATTTTAACAGGAGAAAAAAATGTAAAATTGCCTAGCACTTTTGGTTCTACTGAATCTTATTCTAAAAGACTGTTAGACGCTCTAGGAATCTCTTATAGCGATAAAGATATAGTTGGGCCTGCGGGGGCAACTGTTCCAACTCCTAAGATAACTCCGGCAGAAGGTGGAACGGATTCTAGAAGAAGGTTGAGTTCACAGCAACTAAACAAACAAGACTTAGATGATATTAGCGTAGAGAAAAAAATGTCTACTAAAAGATGGATTAAACTCTATGAAACTAATAAGCAAGCGGCTCAAATATATATTCTTCTTCCTTTAGTTTCCGAAACTGCGATTGTTGAGGGTTCTAAGATAATAGAAGGTAGTGAGTTCGGTAAAGATAAATACGAAGCGTCGGCATTTACTGTTGAAGATTTAATGCAAGTAGATAGCGGTGAAAAAGATGAAAAAGGTAAGCCAAAAATGGTAGATAATGAAGAAGATGTTTCAGTATTTTATAGCGTCTATCTTAAAAAATATGCCTCTTTTAATCTAAGCCCACTAAGAGGAAGGGGGCAAAATAAAGCCATGAGAGAACACTTAGATGACCTAAGTAATAGAATACTAGATATTAGAGAAACAATAGAGGGATATTGATGGGAACAACTGGATTTCCAAGCGACTATTCTTTTGATGAGAATGTAAACGGGGTTGCCACCTATACAATAGCATTGGGATTTTTTACTGGGGCATATGACAAAGGAGTAGGATTTTACACGGACTTTGCTTCTGTTGCAGATATGTTACAAATAGCGCATTTTACCGACACAACTTATCCTACTAGAGCGCAAGTAGGTAAGATAATAAAAAGAATAGAAGGAACAGTTGATGAAACAACCAAGCGTTCGTATCGCCCTATAATTACTAGAGATGAGTTTCACGATTTTCAATTTAAAAACTTACCAATGAATACCTATTATGGTGGTTATGTTGGATTTATACAACTACCAAAATTAAAGGTTAGAAAGATTGTATCATTACAAGTTTGGCAGGGTAGTCAATATGAGGAACTCGCTTCGGCTCAAGCGCAAATAAGACTATTAGAAAATCATACAGAAATAAAAATAATAACCCTTAAAACACCAAATAGCACTTATTCTTTTAATTTGGAATCATCAAATAAAATAGTTACAACTTCTTCTCCAAGATTATTAGACAGCGAATTTAACAATGCGTTTGGAATAAAGACTACTGCTAATGAACTTATTTCTCTAATTAATGAAGAAAAGCCTAGTAAAACTCAATCTTTCACGAAGGCTAGAAATCATAAGTCACTACTAGATACAACCAGTCAACTATCTATTTCAGACTTTTTCTATGCTTCAAAAGATAAAAGTAGCGGAAGTAATATTCTAATTTCTTCTTTATTGGCAGGAGATGATGGCTCTGATTGTGTAGTAGAAATAACAACTCAACAAACTTGCACTACTACTTTATCTTCTGCAAATCTTACAGTTGAAGATTCTTCAAAACTTGCTGTTGGTATGGTTGTTAGCGGAACGGGAATAACAGGAACTAAAACAATTAGTTCTATTACAGATGCAACTACTGTTGTTTTAAATAGCGGTTCAGGAATAACTGCTGGAACAAATACACTTAATTTTGTTTCAGTAAATCAAGATGTTCCTAGTGTGTGTTCGGTATCTCGATTTACTGACAAAGAGGATGTTAGAAGGCTAGGAGATTTTTGGACTATTGCAGATGAAGGAAGAATATTCTTTATGCAGGAATATCCTTTCCACAGTAAGAACTCTATTGTAGTAACATATGAAGCAGGAGAGGGAAGAGTTCCTGCTCAAATACACGAAGCCACAACTAAATTAGTAGCGGCTGAAATACTAAGGCACGATGACCAAAGCATATTAGTGGCGGAAACAGGGGCTAATATTTCTACAAAAGAAAAATATGATATTCTTAGAAAAGAGGCTATGGAAACTCTTAATGGAAAAAAGGACTTAGTTTATTTCTTGGACTGATTATTATGGCATTCTATATTAGCATGAAGGAAATAAATGAACTAGTGCGAATACAGAAAGAAAGACAACTAGCAACTCAACAATTATCCGAGCAATTAGGGATAGACATTAGTTTTAGTGATGAAGAAGTTATTAAATTTGCACAAGAAGAAATACTTAAAAAAGTGAATAACTCAATTAAACAGGAGGTAGAGGCATGGATGAAGTCAGTATTATCGTAGAATTACTAACTGGAACTGATGCAGGACAAAGTTCTTCTCGATGGAGTAGGGCTAGAGACGCTTTATCTTTAGATGGAAATATAGTTACTCCCACTGTTATTGATGTTAGAACACTACAACCAAATAAAGGAAGTAGATATGATATGAGTAATAGTGGTGGCGGAGCAACTATATTGGTCTTTGAAGATTCTCAAAGCATAGCCTACCCAACAATTCATTATGATATTAGAAATGAAACTTATTCTTTTACTTTGCACCTTAGAGTTATACATGACGAAAGAGCAAATAATAATTTAAATTATGGAAGAGATAGATTAAGAGATTTATACGCTATCTTAAGAAAAGTAATAGAAGATAATAGAAGAGGATTTACCGCAAGTGATGGCTCGAAAATTCATCAATTGTTCTTAGGTTCTAGAACCGAAAGTAATGATAGAGGAAAAAGATTATATGGATATAAAGTATCGCTTGAGGTAAAGAGATTTGGACTAACCATCCCGTCTTAGTATGTAAGTTTAAAAGAGTAGGTTATTATGGCATTGAATCAAGATATATTTTTAGGAGCAGGAACAAGTTTAACATTTATACCCGAATGTGATTTATATTTGGGAGTTGGGGTGCAAGCAGGAGGAAGTTCTGCCTTTCCAACTAACGGGTCAGTTACGACTAATCAAATAAAAGCATCATCCGGATTTACTGGCAATTTTTCTTTGTTAGAAGATTTGTATGCGGGATGTTTATTGGAAAGATATACTGTTGATGGTCTAATATCTACTCATAGAATAAAATCTAATACTGCTGATACTGTAACTATTACCGATACTGTTACTCCCCATCAAGATGATTATTTTATAATTAGAGCATATGGCGCACCTGTTCCGGCAACAACTTCTACTGCTAAGAGATTACTATCAGACCAATGGTTAGGAATTTTAGAATCTGCTACTTTCCCAACAGTAGAGCCGGACTTTAAGCAGACAAACATTTCTCTAGGTGGAACTAGAAACTTTACTTACCAATACAAAGGAATTACTAACTTTGGAAACGGTGATTTAAATTTTGTAGCAAATCATGGTGCTTGGTTATATTATTTCTTAGGGAGATGCACTAATATTAATTGTTCTACTGCCGAATTAGCCGCATCAGATAATTCACCCGATGATAGATTTACAGCAGATTCAAACGATGCGAATGCTATTATGATTGAAGGATTAGATTCAGCAGGCGCTAATGTTCCTTTTGGAACGGGTAAAGATATTGGTGGATTTGTTGATACTGGGCCATTCTTTTACAGAACAATAGGTCAAGATATTTGCCCGCCTTTAGCAGATAACGCAGTTGGAAATATTGCTAATATGGATTCTTTGATAAGGCCAACAATTAATACAGATGGGCAAATAACAAACGCTATTACATATACATTTCAAGAAGCAGATACAGACAATTTACCTTCCTTTACTATTGAAAGAAGTGATAGTAAATTAGCGGCAACTACACCATTTAGAACAGATACTACTAGTTTTAGCCTTGCGGCAGGAACTACTAATTCGGGAAGCACTACAATTACTTATACAGATAATGCTGATTCTGCAAAATTACAAGTTGGTCAGTTGATTAGCGGAACAGGCATTCCTGCTCATACTAAAATTGCACAAATTGTTAGTGGCACTAAGGCAGAATTAACTACTGCCGCTACCGCTACTGGTTCAAGTCTAACATTTACTGTAACAGAAGATGAAGATAACTCTTTTGTTCAAATTGCTAGAGGAAATAGAGTTAATACTCTAACAATGACTGCAAATGAAAATGAAGAAGTTAAGATGACTTTGAGCCTAAATCCTAGAAATGTTCACAGTCCAAAAGAAACAGAACAATATGATGCTAGAAGAGGTGTAAGTAACGAAGCAGACTTCTTCAATTATGAAGGAGAATCTACTGGGGCAAATGCGGCTCAAGAGTTTAGAGAACCTTTCTTCTTTTCTGATGGAACTTTCAAAGTTCTAGGTGAAAACTTCCTAAAGATTAACACCTTAACTTTGACCATGAATAATAACCTCGCAGAAAGAAGATTCTTAGGAGTGGGAAGTAAGGAAGTTCAAGAATCTTTACCCGCACAAAGGACATATGAGATTTCATTTACTGGCCATGTTACCAACAATGCTCTATACAAAGCACTTAGAGATGATACAGAAAACACAACACAAACTATTGAGTTAGTCTTCACCAAACCTAATGGAGAAGCAATTACTCTAAACTTTACTGATTATTTTGTAAATACTAATAATTTCCCAATTGCAGATGATAAAGGGCCAATTGCAGTAGAAGCAACAGTAATGCCTAGAAATCTAACACTTTGCACAGTTAAAACACATTGGGTTTTGCAGGGGTGATTATTTGGTTACAAGACAAGAGAAAATGATTATGATAAAGAAGCAAAAAGCAGAAATGACTGCGGCTAAATCTAAGCCTAAAAAGGCTACAACTAAAAAGACTGAGGAGAAAAAAGAAGAACC